>Ga0210043_1000399_pt1 | contig 45491 bp, 66 predicted proteins | sample CryGeymet201501t_FD_183990 | JGI IMG/M metagenome (GOLD analysis project Ga0210043, IMG submission 183990) | Groundwater microbial communities from Crystal Geyser aquifers in Utah, USA - Crystal Geyser metaG 2015-01t (SPAdes) (version 2) | ecosystem: Environmental > Aquatic > Deep subsurface >... | reverse complement strand
TGAAATTTTCTGATTTGAAGTTGTACATTGTTCGATCCTCGAAACGGGTTAAGGTTACACCTGAAAAGCTCGCCCCTTGCGAGGGCGAGCGAGTCGGTTTCTTGCTACCCCCTGAAGCTAGTTCCGAACCTTTCTCGGGTCAACCATTATTATTGTTATTCGTGTCGATTATCGAAAAACGGCGCGCCAGAAGATAGACGAGAACCGTCTTAGTCCTAGCAATCATGCGGGCGCGGCGTAATCGAAAGGCAATGTCGATCAATTCGTCTTCGCTCCAAAGTTCGACCAGGTTCATCGGCGGACCCTTTGGATCGAGATCGTGCGCTCGGCGTCGACAGTGATCGACGCTTGGTTTCGAGATATAGCGCCGACCTCGATAAAGATCTTTCGGCCGTCCTCAAGCGTTACGATGATCGACTCGCCTTCGAACCTCTTCACGGTCACTCGGCCGCGCCGCTCTTCTTCTTGTAGGAGCATATCGCCCTTTTTAACTTCCATGTTCTGACCCTCGTTTTTGCGCCAGCTCGGCCGGCGCGGTTGTAATATTTAGACCCGAAACGGGTTAACGTAATATGACCCGTTGGCGACGCGTGACTTCTCGGCTATAGCTTCGTCGAGAGCGCCGATCGGGTACTCGTGCAGTTTCAACGCGTAAAGCGCCAGCCTTGCCCACAGCTCGCACGACTCGCAATAACGGAACGTCTGGAAGCCGATTCCGGCCCACTTGCCCGAGAGCATCGAGTATCGTTCGCCGCGCTCGATTGTCAGAAGACACTCAAAACACGCGTGCTCGCGCTTCGCCCGATGCCAGGTCCAGCGCGAGAAGATCGGCGGGTTAAGTTCGGCCGTCATCGCTTGCCCTTTTTACCCCTCGCCTTCTCGACCCTTTTTCGAGTGGCAGTCGACGGCCCCTTGCCCTTCTCTCGAATCTTGAGGCTTGAGTTTTGCGCCAGGATTTCGAGCACCTTGGCGCCGGCCGGTTCGCCGCGTACAAAGGCCGTTACAACGTGCCACGACTCGCCGAACATCTTCGACACAGCCTCGATACCCTCTCGAACAAACGAGCGTCCTACGGTCTCAAGGTTGACCAAAACATACTCGTTTTGCTTGCACTTCGAGGCGAACAGATACCAGCCTCGAAGTGAACCGAACTCGACGCCGTTAAGCGCTTCTGCACGATAGTTGAGCGTCCTAGGCTTCATATTCCCGGCCGTCGAGTAGACCGACTTGGGTTCGATTCCCAATACCTCGGCCATTACCTTTCGCTCGAACGGCCCGAGCACCGGTAGTGTGTTCATGGCTCAACCCCATCTTTCCAAGAGATTACACCGACCGATTCCCAATTCGCCGAAGCGGTCGCGTTAGAGTTCGTCGGATCAAGTTTGTCGGCGAGCTTTCGAAGTTCGGCGCCGATCTTGTTCGCTTCTCGAAGCACGTCGTCGCGTTGCTTCTGAGTTTCCACTAGCTTCGCCAGTGCCTTCTTTCCGTTCTCGTCGCGCTGCTTCCGAACCAGATCGAGTTCCGACTGTAGGCGGTCGGCGCGTTCGATCACGGCGTCGTTTGGTAGCGACTTCGAGTCGAGAAGGTCTTCGAACGCCTTGTTCGCGGCGAGCGTCGGGTCGAACCCGAGCGCGGCGATCATGTTTCGATATTCTTTCGCGGCGTTCTGGCGGTTATCTGCGACCAGGCTACCGACGAAGTATTCACACGCGGTCTTGAGTCGATCGAAACTCGCCAGTTTGTCCGCGGTTTCTTCGTGCGGGCAAAAAGAGATCTCGCTAACGTCCTGACTGCATCCGTTTTGGTGCGAGCATAGTGTAGGCGCGAGCGCGAGTTCGGCCTTCAGTCGTTCGATCTCGGCGTCGGACTGCTTCGAGACCGCGCTTATTCTGGCCTGTAGAGTGTCGACGGTCGCGTTGTAGTGCTCCAACCGGATGAAGCCGGGCGGGACTTCCTGATAGGGTTTCTCGCTACTCATAGCGAACCGCCTTCGACTGGCGCGCCGATCGTGAACGAACCTAGCTCGGCCGAGAGCCTGAGAAGGCTCGTAATAGTCGGCGCGACTTCGCCCCGTTCCCACGCCCCAAGGTGGCCTTGCATCGTTCCCACCTTCTCGGCGAGCGCCTTCTGACTTAACCGAAGGTCGACCCGCCGTTCGCGAATTGCCTTCCCGAGCTCTTCGATGTTCTGGATCATGATTCGTCTCCTACTTGATTACAGTTCTGTTCCATTCCGTTAGCGTTTCGGCCTCTTCTAGAATCGCCACGTCGACCGCTCCGGCCTTGAACGCCATTAGCTCGACTTGATCGAAGAGTTCGTCGCCGGACCGGTTAGGCGCCGATCCGAATTCTTCGAAGTACCGAATGGTATGTCTGGCGTCGATTCGGAATCGCTCGCGCTTGACCTCGTGCCGAACGTCGAGCCCGGCCGCTTTGCGATCGAGCGCGACGAGTCGGCATTCGCGAAGTGCAGCTATCACGCGGGCGCGCGCGAATCGGGGCTCACTGTTTTTAGTCATCGGTCGGCCTTATGTATAACGCCGGTCCCATCGCAAAAAGCGCATGGAAGACCGTTCGAATTATCTTCGATTCCTGACCCGTGACAGACCTCACAGGGACCGCCTGAGACGCCCCCAGATTGATTTGTTTCGACCGCCTTAGCACTTACGACGGTAAAACCATTCGAAGCGTCCTGCGTCGATTCTGGAGCGGTCCACGGCTTAACTAAGTGTTCGACGTCGGTAAGCGATAGCTTGAGAGCCTCGAATAGTTTCCCGCGTTCGATGTTCTTCGCGTTCCGCAAAACATTGTACCGCCAATCCTCGTGACGCTTAACGCTTGCCCGGGCCGCGTAAAGCTCTCGGCGAGTCTCGGCGAGTTCGACTCGAAGGTCGTTTCGCTCGGCCTCGTGCTCGGCGAGGATCTGCTCGCGCCACGATTGCGAATCTTCTTCGTCGAGACCGACCTCGGTAGCAAGGTCCCGAAGTCGTTCGAGCCTCTCTGGTTGTTTGCGAACGATAAACTCGTCGAAGGCGTTCGAGATCTGGTCGAAGCTTGGCTCGCCGTCGAGTGTGTAGCCCTTGGCGCCGAGCGCGTCGACCATTGCGACTTGGACTTCGTCCATGCCAGGCTCGGCGGTCTCGGGCGACTTGGCGAAGATGTTAAGTTTTTGGAGTGTGGCTCGAATCGGTTTCATGTTTTGACCCTCGTTTGTGAGGATCGAAGAAATAACCGCGCCGGTTGTTGGCGTCAAGTTCTTTTAACAGTTCGTTCGATTTGGTTCGGTTCGGCGCGTTAGCGTCGTTCGCTTCGCTCGGCCGCTTCCCCCCTCGAAAGGGGCCGAGGCGATAGCTTGAGCGACCTGCAAGGGTAGAGGACCGCAGTGTTAGCGCCAGCGGCAAACGATGAGCCCGGCGAAGCAAGGGCGACAGGTTCGACACCCGGTAGGGCGGGATAGCTTTAGCTTCCCCCCTTTAGGGGGGAGAAAGTTACTGCACTAATTTAATGTGTAATCTCAGTGTGTTAGCTCGTTATATATAAATTAGTGAATTCTGCACTAACTCGCTATTTTTCGCCGAGCGTATAGGGTAGCCTAAGGCTACCTATACGGGTTTATCTCAGAATTCGAAAACCGAGATAGTGTTGCGGAAATAGAGATAGTGTTGCCGATAGGATCGTAACCGTGAAACTAGCTAATCAGGCCGTTTCTGTAATAAACGAGGGTCAAAAAATGAGTGAAAGAATTACCGTTCGAGAGTATCGAGCGTTCTGCGAAACCATGTATTCTTGCCCGCCAGGCACCGATCGAGAGACCTATCTCGAATGGTTACTCGCCGAAGAGCTGGGCGAAGTCGCTTCGCTATTCTCGAAAGCAATAAGAGACGGCGCCGTCTTGTCGACGCACTTAGGCACGATCACCGTATACGGTCCCGACGCCGTTCTCGTGCACAACCGACACCTTCTTGAGAAGGAGCTCGGCGATGTTATGTGGGCGGCCGTGATGAAGTCGAAGCAAGATCTCGACGCCGTCGCGTGGTCAGACTTCGAGTCGGCGCCGCTCGACTTCGACCAGTGGCACGCGCATTATATGGTATGCACTTCGACCGAGTTCGAGCGCGCCTGTATGCTTGCGGTCGGGTTCGGGTTCGATCCTGAGTGGATCGCGCTCGCCAACGTCGCGAAGCTCAAAAGCAGAAAGGCGCGCGGTGTCGTTCACGGCGCGGGAGACAACCGATGAAAAGAAGTTATGACGCGACCGAGTCGACCGACCCGAATCTTCGACCTAAGAGACTGCTCGCAAGCGCCGCGGCCGTTGCAGTGTTCGTCGGCTCGATACCCTATGAGAAGCCGCCCAAAGGTCCGGCGTACGGCCCGCGGTTCATCTACTGCGACCAGTGTAAGAAACGCATGAGCAAGCACCACGAGTGCGCACGAAACGAAAACAAGAGAGACGAACAATGACAAAGCGAAACGAACTTATTCTATGGATCGATCTTGAAACTACCGGGCTCGATTATGAAGCCGACCCGATCCTCGAAGTCGGTTATATTTTGACCGATACCGACCTCACGAAGATCGCCGAGGGTTCGCACGTCGTACGAAAGCACGCGATCTCCGAACTCCGACTCGCCGCCAACGGTTACGTGCGAGCAATGCACAAGGCGAGCGGCCTTCTCGAAGAGCAAGAGAACACCTTCGATTGTATGCACCTCGGAAACATCGAAGAGAAATTGATCGGACTACTCGACGAACACGGCGACGAAGACACCGTCGTTTATCTCGGCGGTAACTCGGTTCACTTCGACCGGCGCTTCATCGCTTACGATATGCAAGATCTAGACGCCAGGCTCTCGCATAGACACTTCGACGTTCGAGTCTTCGAGCTTGCCGAATCGTTCTGGGGCGAGGATCGAAAACTCGTGTCGTATGGGTCGAGGCACCGCGCGCTCGACGATATCAATTACAGCCTCGACGTCGCAAAGGCCGCGCGGGCTCACCGGTTTAAACCTTCCGACCTCTAAACGGTAGGATATTCGAATCAGGGTCGACCGACCCGATCTCGAATTCGTTGTCGTCGTAATGCCAGCGCGTCGCCAGAACTTCCGACTCGAGCTCGACGAGATAACCGTTCGTCTTGTCTTTGTAGTGCGTCGGCGTGCATGGCATCAACTCGCCGTATTCGTCGGCGAGTTCAGTCAGTTCGGTTACGACGTAGCCGTGACTTCTTGAGTCGAGCGCGCGCAATCCGAGCTCGGCTCCGTCCGTAAATCGAACATAACCGCGCGTCGCGTACTCGCTCAAAAGAACTTGAATTCGGCGCGGTCCCGGTAAGTCGGTCTCGGCCGACAGAACCTCGGCGAGCTGTTTCGGTGCGTAAAGTTCGCCGCGCCGAGCCCGCTCGTTAATCTCTAGCAAGATCCGATTACGTTGTCGCCGACCCTCGGCGTTCCACGCCTGAAGCTGGGTCTCGCCCGCTTCGATCTCGTGGTCCTTGCCAACGTCGACGAAGTCGCCGTCGCGATACTCGACGCGTTTCGGCCCGGGCGCCATACCGGCCCGAGTGTCAAAAAATACCATTCGATCGTCTGTGTCTTCTGAGATCTTCGAGATGAAGATCGCGCTCGTGTAATAGCCTCGAAGCGCCGAAGCGCCGCGAAGAGCATTAAACGGATCTTCGATCATCTCGCGCCGGTTCGTCTTGTTTGCATGATGTAGAATGATGATCCCGGCGTCTGGGTTTATCAGGTCTCGGAACTCGTCGAGAAGTCGAAGAAAGACGAACATCTCAGCGTTCGAATTTTCGTTCCCGTCGTACATGTTTTGGAGCGGGTCGAAGACCAGCACGTCGGGCGGGGCGCCCTTGTCTGGGTAGCTCGCTTGAGCGAAGTTTAAATAATGCGGGAACGTGTCGCGATTAAACGGCGCGACGCACTTCTCGGTATAAATAAAGTTCCGCGAAAGTCTGTCTTTCTCGGTCGGCGAATATCCGGTCGTCTGCCTGAAATTGTGGATTCGAGATCGCATCATATCGGCTGACATCTCGAATTGAATCAGGAATACGCGCAAAGGCCGAAGGGGCGCGAACCCGAACCAGGGTTCGCCGATCGCCATCTTACAAGCCAGATCTAAGAGCATGAGCGACTTTTGGCTTTTTGGCGGCCCGGCAATAACTGAGAGCGTTCCTTTAGGTAGAAGGCTTTGGATTAGGTGCGGTTCGTAAGGTGTTCGATCTTCCCAAGCGTCGGCGAATGACATCGTTTTGATATTCGAGAAGGGCGAGCCCACGACGCCGGCGTCGTGCGAAAGCGCTCGAAGACTTTCGGCGTTGCCGAAGTCGGGAACCCGGCCTGAGCCTTCCGCCTGTCTTTGGATCGACTGCATGATCGAAGTCACGAACCCGATTGCGTTGATATAAGGATCGTTGGTCTTCGAGTAGGGCTCGCTCGGGTCCAGAAATAACGGCTTATCATGCGCCCGCAAGTCGAACGCCACGATCTCGCGAGCTGTAACACTGACGTCTTTGCCAGCGGCGAGACAAGCGGCCGTCATAGCCTTTAAGGAGTCGTTTCGACCTCTCGGTCCCGTAACGTCGCCGGGCGCGCTAGGCGCTCCACTGGCGCCCGTGTAAAGGTATTTATCGGGCGACTCACCGGCGAGGACAAGGTCGACAACCTCTTCGAACGTACTCCAGTCGTATCGGATATTTTTGTCAGACTCGACGGTTACAACGTGTCCACCCTCTCGCTTCCAGTTTATTAAGCCAGGCAATCGAAGCAAGCACGCAAAGTTTCGGGTTATGTTCGAGTCGAGACCGAACCCGAAAGCGCGCGCCGACTTCTGAAGCATAGCCTCGAAGAGACTCGCGTCGCGCTTGCCTTCCATCCAATCGCCGGCGCCGAAGTCGCGCGGCTCGGTAGCTCGCCAGTATAAATGGAACCCGCCGCCCGAGTGTATGATCGTCGACGGCTTGATCGGCAGTGAAGCGATCCATGCTCTGGCGGCGTCGAAGGTCGGCGCGATTGCGCCTGCTTGTTTGTGTCCGCCCGCTTCGTATACGTCGACCTCGGCCCACATCCCCGGCGAGCACGAGACGAAGGATTCGTCGCCACGATCGCCGGGCGGGGGAAGCCTTGATACCGGTGCCACCCTTAAATAACAGTTGTCGCCGTTTGCGTTTCGTCGGATCGCTTCTTCGACCGCTAATTGATAACCCTCGGCGATCGCGTAACAGCTCGTCGAGACCCGGCCGTCGCGAATAAAGGTTAACTGTAGATATCCACGATCGACGAATTCGAACCAATTCGTTAGGAATTCCGACGCGATTGCGCCGGCTTGGCTGCTTTCCATGTTTTCCCTATTTCTGCGAGTGACCCTCGGTTAAGGGTCGAAGCTAACGATCTAGCGGCGTTCGAGCAAGTTCTAAAATAATCGAAGAAAAACAACTTTGACGTCTTGACCCGAACTAAAAGGGCAATTATAAACGGTGGGCATTGAGAGAACTCAAACCGCATACCGAGGATCGGAACATGCCAAGATTCAACGCACATCATTTAGCATATTCGCCTGTCGACTGGTTCGATTCTGTCGAGATTAACGTCGGCGACCGAGTCGAAGCTATTGTTCGTCGCAAGCGAGACGAACGGTGCAGAACGACGATCTCGACCATGCGGTCGACGATGATCGTTCTCGAAGTCGGCGCCGACTTCATTATCGCAAGAGACGAAGAACCGGTCGACGACATCTTTCGTCGGCGCATGACCGTCAAGTTCGAGCTAACGCTCGTCGACGTGTCGAACGAATCTACAGGCAGGGGCGCGCGAGTCGAGTTCTACGGGCTCGCCGGACCGAAAGCCGAATACTGGGCCGCCGACCGCATTGTCGGGCTTGTGCGTCGCACTGAGCGGCCCGAAACCACAACCGCCAACCAAGAGGCTGGAGTATGAAAACCGAACTCGAACTCGCGCTCAAAGAATATTGCATCGCGAAAGAAAACGAAGACTACGCAAAAGAACGGCGTTACGCCGCCGAGGCGAAGATCTTAAACCTTGTCGACAAGAGACCAGAAGGCCAGGTCTCGGAACTTTGCGGACCTTATAAGGTCGTCACGAAATACAGGGTCAACCGGGCGATCGATGCCAAAAAGTGGGAACAGATCAAGGGTAGCCTTCACCCAGATATCGCGAACCATATCGTCGCGTACAAGCCAGCCTTGGTCCTTAAAGGGTACCGTTGGATCGAAGAGAACGATCCGCAGTCTTTCGCGGTACTTCAACAAGCGATTACATCGACGGCCGCAAAGCCGTCGATCAGTGTGGAGATCGTCTAATGGCATTCAACCTTCAGCCCGTTAGCGAGCTGGCTCGCGCCCGTGGAATCAAGATCCTTATCCACGGTCCGCCCGGCGTAGGTAAAACCGTTCTGTGTTCGACCTCGGGCGTACAAGAACAGACCGCCATGATCTCGGCCGAAGGCGGACTGCTCTCGATCGTTGGGACCGGTCTGGTCGGCGCCGAGATCCGAACCTTTAAAGAGTTCGAAGAGTCTTACCGGTTCTTCGCATACGACGCCGGAGCTCTCGGTTGGTTCCATACCGTTTGCCTTGATTCAATTTCCGAGATCGCCGAGATCTGTTTACAGCACGAACTCGCATCGGCGAAAGACCCTCGGCAGGCTTACGGCGAACTCGCCGTTAAGATGAAAACAATGATCCGAGCGTTTAAGGATCTGCCTTACAATATTGTTTTCACGGCGATGCAGGAGAAGGAACAGACCGACGAAGGAACGAAGTTTTTTCCCGCCCTTCCCGGTCAACAGCTCTCGGGCAAGGTAAACTGGATCTCGCACCAGTTCGACGAAGTGTTCGCTTATAGAATGGTGAACGACGAAACGGGTAAACCTCGGCGATTGCTTCAAACGCAACCCGATGTAATGTATGACGCGAAAGATCGTTCGGGGCTTCTCTCGTTTTGGGAAGAACCGAACTTAGGAAATATTTTTACAAAGATTCTAGCCGGATAATTCGGCAGATAACCGCCCGATGTAGGGTCACAACGGAGACAGGAAAATGGCAAATTTACCAGGTCAGGGATTTAACCCGGGCGAAAACTTCGACGACGAACTTCTCGCAACCGGAACGAGTCACGTATTCGAGATCGTCGATTCGTCTTATGAGCAATCGAAGCACAAGGCCGGATCGGCTTACATCAAGATCACTTTCGACGGCGTTAAAGGAATGTCGAGCGAGGGTCATCGAGTATGGCAAAACTTCACATGGGAGAACGACAACGCGACGGCCGTTCGAATGGGTAAGCGAGCGTTTAAAGCTCTCTGTGAAGCGTGCGGAATTATGTCGGTCGTAACGAATACTCAAGTTCTGCACGGTCGCCGGGTTCTTTGCGAAGTCGAACTCGAAAAGGGCTCGGGCGGATTCGCGGACAAGAACCAGATGGTCGACTACAAGCCGATCAACGGTGCGGCCGCCACAGGAGCGCCAGCGATTCCGCAGGCGCCTTACCAGCCCCCAGCGGCGCCGCAGCAGTACCAAGCGCCACAAGCGCCACCACAGGCCGCGCCGCCCGTGTATCAAGCGCCCGTTCAACCGCAAGCGCCGCCCGTTGAGTACGCCGCGCCAGCACAACCGCAAGCGGCGCCAGTGTATCAACCGCCAGCACAACCCGCGGCGCCACAAGCGCCGGTGCAAGCGCCACAAGTGACACAGCCCCCAGCGGCGCCGGCTTATCAGCCGCAAGCGCCAGCGGCGCCCACGGGCCGCCCACAGTGGGAACAGTGATCGAAGTCGGCGGACAATAAAACGCGAGCGGCGAACAGGGTCGAACCTTTCGCCGCGTGATCGGGATGTAGCACTAAGGCAGTGCTACAGGGTCGCGCCCTGTGAAGCTGGTTCGATTCCAGTCGCCCGACTGACCTAGGAAGGGTCAACGAGTCCCGAAGCGGAGCCGATGTCAAACTCGGCGAGTATAGGGGCGTCGCGCGGACAATAAACGCAGTCGGCGGATATTGCGGATCGGGGTTCCCGGTCGCGGTCTATTGAGGTTCGAATCCTCGCGCCGACTTGACCGAAATTAAGAATCGAGGATCGATAATGTCAGAATTTAAGCCAAACAAAGGCCAGGTCGAAGCATTGCAGAAGCTCGGCGAGTTTCTCGCCGATCCGGACGCGTTCGAATTTTGTTTAAGTGGTTTCGCCGGCACGGGTAAGACCACCGTGATTCAACGTGCATACGAAGAATTTCGGGCGAAGAACAAGAGCTTGATCGGCGGTGGTCTCGCCATGAGCGCGCCGACACACAAGGCCGTTAAAGTCCTATCGGCGATGGCCGTCGAGCAAAACCTACCCGTGCAAGTCGCGACGATCCACAAGATGCTCGCACTTCAAAAGTCATACGTCGAAGACAAGGTCGTATTCGTACAGAACCCGAAAGTCGAACCGATGGTAAAGTTCCTAACCGCGGTCGTGATCGATGAGTGCAGTATGGTCGGCGAAGGTCTCGACGCATTGATTCGACCTTATATTGAGGGCAAGCGCGTCAAGGTGATCTGGATGGGTGACCGGCTACAGTTACCGCCCGTCGACGATACGAAAGCACGCGGCGAAGCGAGCGCCGAGAGTCGATCGTTCTCGGCGCCGGCGTCGCACGACTTGACCGAGGTTATGCGAAACGGCGGTGTTATTGGCGAGGCTATCGCTAAGATCCGAGACAATATAACCGCCAAGGTTCCCGAGCTTGCGCGCGCCGCCAAAGATGAGCGAGGCACGATCGAAGTGTACGGCGCGCGTCTATGGTTCCGAAGGTTTCTCGAAGAGCTTGAGTCGGATCTCGACGTCGTGGCGTTAGCCTATACGAACAAGTCGGTCGACTGGATCAATCAGCACGTAAGGCTCGCGAAGTTCGGCCCGAACGTCGAACCCTATGTCGCCGGCGAGACCCTCGAAGCGGTTAGCTCGTTTGAGCAAATGGGAAAGATCGTGTTTTACACGGGCGAGCGAATGAAGGTCGTTAAGGCCGAGCGCGCCGAGGAACACTTCGCCGGCTTCTCGCTTCCGTGCTGGGAGCTCGAAGTTATTCTCGAAGACGGTTCAACCGACTTGATCGCAACCTTCGACGCTTCGCAAACCGCGGAATACGCGAAGCAGGTCGTCGCCGCGCGAGACCGCGCAAAGAAAGATCGCTCTCTTTGGGGCGCATACTATGAGCTAAAAGAGCGATTCTGCTCGGTCCGCCAAGGTTACGCCACCACGATCCACAAGAGCCAGGGTTCGACCTATGATAAGGTTTTTCTCGCGCAATCGGACGTCCTGAAAAGCTGCCAAGATCCCGAACTTCGAAACAGACTTCTATACGTTGGATACAGTCGGACGAAGTCCGGCCTCTACCTTTCTTAAATCAATCTGAGGAACAGAACCATGATCGACAAATTCGCAAGAACCCATGCATTCCTTTCTAACTTTTACATGTCGCCCTTCACTTGGCGCGGCGACGAATACGAATCGGCCGAGCACGCTTTCCAAGCGGCGAAAGCCACGAACGACAAAGATCGCGAGAAGGTACTCTCGAAGAAAACGCCAAGCGCCGCAAAGAAGGCCGGCCGCAAGATCAAGATCCGCGAAGACTGGGCCGAAGTGAAGGTCGAGATCATGCTTGATATTTTGCGCGCAAAATTCAGCAACGACGATCTCGCCGAGAAGCTAAGACGAACGGACGGTCGCGAGCTTGTCGAGTCTAATAACTGGGGTGATCGATTCTGGGGCGTCGACGAATACGGCGAGAATAAACTCGGCCTTCTACTGATGCAGGTTCGCGCCGAAGTCGGCGGAACGGGCGCGCCAGGTCATACAAAGGACCGGAGCAATCCGGGTGGCGAAGTGTTTGTCGAGCTTAAAAAGCCAGAGATTGAAACAGATGTTGAAACTGATGAGGCCCAATCAACCAAACCATTCGTTCACGTTCCAGAGCTCAAGGCTACCTATTTACGCGGGAACGTAGTCTCGATCGGGCATCTCGACGAAGTGAAGCAGGCAGCCTTTAGGCACTGGGCATCGATACAGCTCGCGCGAGAAGGCGCCGGAATACTCGAACCCGTCGACGCAATATCCGAGCCGGTTGTCGCGCCAGTCGCCGCGGTTATTGCGAGTACGCCATCGACCATGTTCGATCTTCCCGAGTCGGCGAGTATACCGTTCGGCGTAACGTGTTCGTGCGGCGCTCAAATCGAAGATGTCGACGCCGCCGACCCTTATCGGTGTTCAAGGTGCAGAAACGGCGAGAACGTCGATAGCGTCGCGACTGGGTACATTATCGACCCGACGAAAAATCGAGAGATCCCACAGGAACCAGAGGGGCTTCCAACCATCACGGCGATCCTAGACACTTACCGGAACAAACCAAATAACCCGCTGAAACGCGGCGAAGCTATCGGCGCCGGGCGTGTTGCCGGCCGATGCGATCGCGAGACTTGGCTTCAGTGGAGATGGGCCTATGTATGGGTTCCCGAACCAGACTTAGAGCGGATCTTCGAGCGCGGAAACTGGGAAGAGCCACGCATGATTAAACGACTTCGACTCGCCGGCGTTCGCATGTTCACGACACGGGCCGAAGAGATCGGCGCACCTTGGACCGCCCAAGGCTTCAACCTTGGAACCGTTCAAGAGTCTTGGCACGTATTCGATCCGTTCGGCCAACCTGTGAAGGGCTTCAAATTAAAGGCCGACGCCGAAGAACACGCCGAGTATTGGAACCAGAAGCAGATCAAGGTTACAGCTCTTTGCGGGCATCTCGGCGGCCGACTCGACGGCGTCGGCGTCGGCTTCAAAGAGGCGCCGAAGTCGCCCCATGTTTGGGAGCAAAAAACGGGCAACGCCAAAGCGCTTGCGCACATGAAAAAGCACAAGGTAGAAGCGTCTAAACCCGAACACTTTGGGCAGATGCAGATCTACATGCGGATCAAAAAGATCGAGCGAGCGTTCTACCTCTTTACCGGCAAGGACGACGAAGAGATTTACGGCGAGCGGGTTAAACTCGACCGCGAGAAGGCCGACGCATTGATCGAGCGCGCTCGAAAGATCGTCGAGTCTCAAGCGCCGCCCGAAAGAATTCGGAACGATAAGACCTACTATCCATGCAAGTTTTGCGACGCCAAAGAAATATGTCACGGTTCAAAAGCGCCGGACGTGAATTGTCGAACGTGCGTACACTCGACGCCAGTTCTCGACGGTGTCGACCGAGAGTCGCCGCTATGGATCTGCGAACTTGGAGGCGGGAAGGTTCCGATCGACAAGTTTCGCCAGGTCTACGGGTGCGGGTCACACTTATTTATTCCGGATCTGCTCTCGCCCGAGTTCACCTTCGAGCGCGCCGAGAACTCGCCGGCGCCGTCGTGGATGCTTTATCGCGACAAGTCGGGTCAGCCAGTGTTCAACGTGACTCGGTTCGACGGGCCGGTCGACTGGCGATCGATTCTTGGAACCGAAGCGTTCTACACGAGTGCGGAATTCGCGCAGGCTTCAAACCTAAAGCCGATCGATACCTATACCGATCACGCAAAGCTAAAGATCGAACTCGAAGAGAATGTACCGTTTTGAACTTCGATCACTCATACGCTTGGACCGGGCCGACGTTCCCGTATTCGTCGCCGAGAGCTTGGCAAGCGCGAGCATTGCCAGTTGCAGTCTCGGCGATGATGCAGGGCAAGCGGTCGATCGTGAGGGCGATCATGGGTTCTGGTAAGGCCGCGCTCGCCGCCGAGATCTGCTTCGTCTCAATAACGAACATGGCCTCGGAGTCGATCGTCGTCTCGGCGCCGAGCGTTAACCTTGTCGACCAGCTCGCCGAGACGATCGGTAATAGACTCGGCGAGGAAAACGTCGGGAAATATTACACCAGCGCGAAGCAATTCGATCGGCCGGTTATTGTCGCGTGCCTCGACTCTTTGCCGTCGCTAGCCGAGGCATTGCTCGCGAGCGACCGCTCGGTGCCTCTTTGGGTTGCAGACGAAGCGCACCGGTGCGAAACCGAGACCGTCGAGACCTTCGTCTCGGCAATGCAACCCGAGCGCCGGGTCGGCTTAACGGCGACGCCCTATCTTAGCTCGGGCGGTCTTGAATCATGGGATGAAGTTGTCTTCTCTTACTCGGTCGAAGAAGCTCTCGAAGACGGCGTAATCGTCCCGTTCAAAGTAGAGTCATGGGTCGGCGATCCCGATGCGCCGATCGACGTCGCGTCGCTCGAACTGGCGAAACGCGGAAAAGAATTGGGGCCGGGCGTTATCAACGCGTCGACCATCGAAGACGCCGAGGCGTTCGGCGCGCTTTGTCACGAGTTCGGCATTCGAGTTCGAACCGTTCACTCGCGAAAGTCGAAGGCCGAGAACGCGGCGACGATCGAAGCGTTACGCGTCGGCGAACTCGACGCCGTCGTCCATGTTTCAATGCTACAGGAAGGCGTCGATCTACCTTGGTTGCGTTGGATTCTTCTTAGAAGGAATACACAATCGCGAGTAAGGTTCGCGCAAGAAGTCGGCCGGGTTCTTCGCGCTTGCCCGGGTAAAGACTTCGCGACGGTGTTCGATCCGTTGGAGCTGTTCACGGCGTACAAGATCACACTTGAGGCGGTTCTCTCGGGAGGGTCGACAAAGGGCGAGAAGGAAGTCGACCCGGTCGAAGAGTCGGCCGAAGAGATCGAGAAGATCCTCGACGAAGATCTACCCGAGTTCGAGAAGTTCGCGGCCGCGGTTACGTCGTGCGAATCGTACCTTCGACGGGTCGTTCTTACGCTCGACGCTGTAGGGATATCCGACCAGAAGGTCGCGTCGAGATCGATGCGCCAGGAGCAACCGACCGAGGCTCAGATCAGGGTTTTAAAGGGCTTGAAAAACGTACTCGCTCACGAAGATCTTGTCGTCGGACTTCCAGATCGTCACCGTGTTTTGTTGGATTATTGCCGAAGGAATTCGCCGAGAACGAACAAAGGCGTCGCGAGTGATTTAATTTCGATCCTGCTCGGGTTACGCTCGGCGAAACGATGGCCAACCAAGATCGCCGAGCTGATGATATGAATCTCGACTTCGACTTCTCGCCGTGGACTGGCGAAGACTTGCGTAACTTCCGTAAGTATCTTTGGGTCTCGCGCGCCGAGCTTCAATCGCATCCGAACTATCCGGCGACCTATCCGAGCACGTCGGACATGGCCGCCCGGGTCGGCGTTAGCGCCGAACAGTGGCGACGGTGGGAACGAGAAGGAACACTCGCCAACGGGTGGAGCGCGCTTCTAAGGATCTACGAAGAAGAGGGGCGAGATATCCGCCCGATAAACTGCTCGGTTCAAGCTCTCGAAGCTCTCGAGGTTCTCGGCAATTATTCCGAACTCGCGCTCGCGCTCGAAGTCGACCGGCGAACGATCACAAAGTGGCGTTACTCGATCGGGTACGTCCCCGGCGTTTACGGTTACGGCCGACTCGTGCGTATTGTTTTTGAAGATCTAATCCTACCGCCAAAGGCGCGACCATGTTGATAAAACATTTTAATAAGGGCGACTCAATAAGTGTCGGCCTTTCCACAATCACCTACACCGGCCGAGACCAGCGCGGCGCCCGGTTCGAGGTTCACTTACCAGGCTACGGATCGACCAGTTCGACCGGGTCGTTCGACTACAGGATCGGCGATAAGTTGATTCGGGTATCGTGTAGGAAGTCGACCGAGAACTATGTCGAGCTTGGAATCGAAGCACCAAAAGAGATTAAAATATCATGAAGATTTTAGGGATAGATCCCGGGTTCGGGTTCTTTGGGTTCGCCGTGCTCGATACTGACTCGCACGAAGAGATCGTCGAGTTCGGCACGTTTAAGACTGAGAAGAGCGACAAGAAGTCGGGCGTATATGCGGCCGACGATAACGTCGCCAGAACTCGCGAGATATACAGAAAGCTCGACGTCCTCTTCTCGGTGCATCGGCCAGCCGTTATGTGTACCGAGGCGCAATCGTGGCCGCGAAGCGCGTCGGCATCGCTCAAGGTTGCGCTGTTCTGGGGCGCGCTTATTTCGATCTGCGAGGTTTACCGGGTGCCGATCGTGCAGGTTCAGCCCAAGGATATGAAACTCGCCGTCGCCGGAAGCAAGAGCGCGACAAAAGACTCGGTTAAGTCGGTCGTTGTCGATCGTTGGCCTGAGACCGCGCGAATCATGGAGCGTAGGCTAGAGAGTTATCCGAAAGGGCATATCGAAAACATACCGCCCGGCGAACAGGTGCACGCATACGACGCCGCGGGCGTAATCATAGCGGCGTTCGATTCCGAACTCGTGCAGGCAATCATAACGGCCGAGGCGAATATCGCCCGGCGAGGGGCGTAGAATGTTAACCGAAACGCAGAAAGAGATCTTAGAGTTTATCCGAGCGTCAAAACGCTCGCCCACGTACAACGAGATCGCCGAGGGCGTCGGCGTCGCCGTTAGGGCGATACAGTATCAGCTCGATAAAATGGAACGCGCTGGAGTCGTCTCGCGAGACCGAAGCGGATTCGGGCGAGTTCTGCCGAGAACAGTTAAGATCGTCGAGCAAAAAGAAACGGCCTTTCGACGTGAGTCGAAAGGCCGTTCTCTTCGCCCGGGTACGAGGGTCAGTCGACAACCGGAAAACTTGAGATCCGAAACTATCTCTTAGGCTTGCACGGGTCAACGCCCGGTATCACTTTTATATATAACAAACAAACCATAATAGTTGTTGACATACGATAGCGACGCACCTATCTTCTGTGTGTCGGCAATCACGCCGACCGGGTTCGACGGATCGACCATGCTTTGTGCATTCGTAAAATTTCAAAACGGCGGATCGGGTGTTTCTCTTCACAACGTAGCGAGCGCCGAAGAGGCTGTAACGCTCGCCCTTAAGCCACATCTCGGCGGTGCGACTGGCGCGAACCATCGCGACAAGATCGTTCACGGCGTCGTGCAGCTCGTCGAGCTTGCATTCGGTCAAAGTGCGACCGTCGAGAGCGGCGAGCATTACTTCTTTACCGCTACCGAAATCGACCTTCCGCGCCAGTGTTGGGCTGGCCCAACCGTCGAAGCTACCGCGAACGTCGAAGTCGCGAGATAGTCGCCGCATGAGTTAAACTCTTAGCCTACCGTCGCAAGCGGTAGGCTTTTCGAGTGTAAACGCTTCGAGGATCGAATCATGGAACTTCAAAATCAAAACTTCGTCGAAATTTATAACGGATTCGTAACCGTCGAGAACCCGGCGACCGGGAACCATCGAACCTTTCGAATCAAGTCGGAAGTGTGGAACGAAGGGCAAGAGAACGAAACGACGAAGCGCGTCGTCGCCCTTCTAACGGGTCCAGATCGCGAAGACTGGCGAGCATGGGTAAAGTTCGGCGACGTTCGCTCGGGCCGTGTCAGTGTATGGCCTAAGCACCGCGGAACCGCATTTGAGAAGCTCGCCAAGATCTTAGACTCGCCGAACCGCGGCGAAGCGTCCGGCCTCGTGTATCTTTTCGAAGGTTGCTGTCGACGCTGTAATCGAAAACTAACAACGCCCGAGAGCATTCGCCTCGGCCTCGGCCCTATTTGCGCCGAGAAGGATCTAGCATGAAATTCGCAATCATTGCCCTTCTTGCCCTTCTTTCCGCGTGCGTCGAAGACTCGGCCGAGCCTGAGCCCACGCTCGCGCTTGAAACGCTTTGCGGACAAGAAGGCACCTTCTACACGGTTTGGCTTCACAAGGGCGGATCGACCTACATTTACGATCGCGGATACTGCGACGCCGGCGAGTCTTGCGTCGCCGGGTTTAACCCGATGCCGTGCGAAGAGAACTCGCCAGTATTTGAGCTGAGCGTCGGCGAGTGAAGTCTTCGCGCCAGCTTATGCGGGAAGCTCTCGCCGAGTTCGCGCCGCGTCGGCCGCTTCGAGCGATTCGCCGAGATGAGCTTCGAAGAGAAGCTCCTCTCGGGGTTGCGTCGGCCTTATTGTGGTCGGTGTCGATCGGCGTTGTTTGCTTCGTCGCTTTTTATTCTGTTCCGATACAGCGCGATCAAGAGCGCCAGGCTCTCGATTCGATCGACTTCTCAGAAGATATCGAGCGAGTTCGGCGAGCGGTTCGACGTTCGAACGAAAGGCTCGACGCGATTCGAGAGAAGCAATTCGCCGACCGGGTTAGGCTTGAGATCGAGATCGAAGAGTTCAAAAGGACCAGACGAAGAGACCGCCAGAGATTGCAGTAGCGGCGCCGAGGGTCGCGAGCTTGAGAAGCTCGGGCGAACTTGGGCCGAATATCTCAAGAGCAAGCGCGGCGACCGAAACGAGTAGAGCGCCAGACGATGCCCAAAACATCGCGGATCGCTCGCTTTCGAGGGTCTGCACCTTTAGGCGGTAGTCGCCGAGCTGGGCCGAGCAAGTGTTAAGATCGGCCGTCTTTGCGTTAAGAGCGCCGACGCATTGATCGCGCTTCTGCCGAACGTCGATACCTTGGCGCGCACAAGCGTTGAGATCGACGGTGCGAGCCTCAAGCGTTTCTTTGTACTGTCTGCACAGGTTCCAGTCAGCGCGAGGAATCTCGACCCGTTCCGATAAGCTCGTCGGCGCCGCGGCGAAACTCTTCGAGTTCGTTGTCGAGATCGCCGTTAGAGTCAGGAGCGGGAGAAAGATCCAAAGTGTCAGCGAGCGCAAAATCATCGAAGTCGTCCTCGGTTTCGTATTTCTTGGTGGTAGTTTCGAGCGTCTCTTCTGGCGATACCTCGGCCGGCCTCTTTCGATACAGCTCGGCCGCGAGCGCGCCAGCTATTCCGGCGCCGAAAATTGCGAGCGGCGACCATAGCTCCGAGAAGGCTTTAGGCTGTTTTACTCGAAGCGCCACAAGCGCCAGCACGACCGCGAGACCTATCGAGAACCATGCTATCAACGGCGCCCCTTTTTTAGTTGCTCAACTTCCAACTCTAAAGCCTGAATTCGCGACGCGTGCTCGGCGCCAGCCTTTGCCGGAAATCGAGTAGCCTCGATCGTGCTAACCCTCTTTTCTAGCGCAGGGTAACTCTCATCTCTTTCAGTGTCGCCGTGTTTAGTTCGCCCGTGATGATCAACTTTGTTTGCGCGACGTCGACCGACCTGAGCCAGCCGGCGAACCCCAGAATGACGGCGACCGAGATCCCGCCCATAACGGTTGTGGCGACCGCTATCGCGATCCCTAACATAACCTTCCCGATATACTTCTCGGTCGCGAAGTCTTCTTCGCCCCTCTCGCCGTTCTTTTTTATTCGCATCTCGGCCTCTTCGAATTCTTCTTCGTCCCAAAGTGGCGTCGTCGCTTCGTCGAGGTTACTCATTTCTCGATCTCGCTATCCTCGACCGTTCGCTCGGCCCGGCCGGTTATGCGTCCGATCGGGTCCGCTCGCTTGATCAATTCGTGAAGTGCGACGCCGCCCGCACTGTAGAATATTGCGGCGACCGGTATAACCGCGAGCGGGTGCAGCGGTACGCCGACCGCTTCTGATATCGGCGAGAAGTCGACCAGAAGCGCGGCGACGATACCGGGCGCCAGCGTTGCGCGAAGTATCCAAGGTTCACGCCGGGCGCGCTTGAATCCTCGGTCCACGAGGTAGCCCACTAGAAGTGGTTTAACGAACAATCGCATGACGATATAAACGAACAGGCTCGCGAACAGGATCGGCGATCCGTATCCATCCGAGACCTTGACGATCTGCGTTCCGAGACTTTCGCCGATCTCGGTTGAAGCGTTCCCGGCGATCTTATCCATTCGGCGCCCCTTGGCCCTTGAGTTGCGTTATCACAAAAACGGCGTCGTTTTGGTACGCGATGAACTTATCCATTCTCGCCGAACCGTAGGTAAGAAGATTCCAGTCGTTCGACTTCGTCTCTCGAACCGAGCCCGCATTATACGCCGAGCAAAGTAGAACCGGATCGTCGTCGTCGAATCCTGCTTCGTCGGGTTCTTTCCGATCGATTTGGTGTCGCATGTAAGCAGCGCCGACCATGATCGACCGTGAAGGGATAAACAGATCTTCACGCGATAGCAGTTCGAGCGACCCGTCGAGATTATAGTAAAGGCCGAAGGTTCGGTTTACCTCTCGCGCCGTCGAGATCAAGGTCTGCATAAGACCCGGCGAGACCCGATGCGGCGTCTTCTCGTCTGAGATATAGCCCGGTTCCTCTCGGATTGACCTCGGGTCGAAGTGCGAGCGGTCGGCACGAACCTTCGTCGCTTCGACCGCCATCATTCCGACCAGCACGTAACGCGGAATCCTGAGCGCGGTCTCGGCGAGACTTATGTCGGCCGCGTAGTCTTGAAACGCGTTCCAGGCTGTAAGCGGTTCGCCCTTCGTCCTGTAGACGAAATGACCCGGTTCGATCTGATAGAAGTCGAACCCGCCGTCGGGCGGTGCGTCAGCGACGATCGTACCGTCGCAAAGCCGGTACCAGCCTCGACCGCCTTTGAACTTGTTCCACATATTAAGCCCTCGGAAGCGGGTAGCCGAGAAAAGGAAACGGAATATCCGCAGGAAACAAAAAGCCAAGATACCTTGTCCACTTGACGTATTTTTTTCCGACCGCTGGCCCGTCAAAAACACGCAGATAGTGTTGACGCCTTAGGCGAGAATCACCTGATCCCATTTCCAAGCAAAGCCCAGGTTTCAGCCAGCCTTTATTGTAGCCTGCCGATGTAACAGCCACTTTTCGCGAAAGGGTCGCGTTGTCGCCGTCACGCGGAGTCGTTCCGTGCTCAGGAACTGCGTTTAGTTCGTCATTGAATGTGTACGCTCCGACTGGGCTGAGCGTAAAGGTTTTAACAAGCACACCGGAAGCATTGAGCCCTTGAATGCTAATGTTTTTCTCTGCGTTTGGGGTGCCATACGCTACGCTTCGTTCAATCCACATAACCCCTTCTGGGTAGATGTCGCCCGTATTCACAGGGTCGATCTGGTGAATGTGGCCACACATATATAAAGTTTTTGCTTCCGGCACGTCGTCGTATCCAAACCAGATCATTGCGGTGCTTTCTTCGGAATCAAGAACGACCATTAGGTCTACGCCGTCTGTATTTCTTCCCAAAAACGCGCCCTCGAACTCAGTACAGCCGTTCAAGAACCCAGATTGATTCGAGTAGGGATTGATTCCGCCAGAAGTGACCATATCGGAGAAGTCACCACCGCCGAGTTCGCCCGCATCGTTCCACCCGCCCGCAAAGGTTTTTGTGCCTGCGTACATATTGGGGAAGATTACTGGCGTCCAGTCTTGCGCTTTAAAGCCATCCGAAGGCGCGATCGTATAGGTCGCGTTTGGTATCAGGTAGTCGCCAGCGCCCGGATAATTCGCGCTGGTCCCGTATCCGCCAATAAGCAGGACAAACTCAAAACCTTCCGGCGATTCGCCAACCATTCGCCTAATACGTATGGCATAAGTTCGGTTGTTGCCCCCTCCCACAAATTTTGCAATGTCGGAAATTTGCCAGTCGGAACCGACGCGCGCACGAAGCCTATCCCGAAAGTCTGCTATCATTACACTCATTCGAGCGTCTGGTGTCGTTGGGAAAACTAAGGTCTCGCTATGTGGCGTACGCAGATAATTCCCATCAATATTTAGGTCAGCGTATGCAATACCCATGAGTGTTGTTCCTAGATGTCTTCTTCTACCGTTGGGTAGGATGTTTGAATTTGTTGGTGCGTTGCGGTTACTTGGGTCGTGCCTTGTGTGAACGCTGTACCGCTCCAATACACAAGAACCCACTCGCCTGGAACTGCGTAGTAGCCCGCTGGAAGTGAGCCCTCGGCCGCCGTGTTAAGCGCGGCGACCGTGGCGTACTCGGTGATCGCGGTTCCGCCGCCAGCCCTAGGGCCGAAACCTTTAAAGAACGCCATAGCTTATCCGTTGCAAGGACTGACATAGAGCGCGACGCTTGCGGCGCCGCCCATAGCAGTCAGTTCGACATAAACGCGATCGAGGGTCCCGACGAAAGGAACCTCGGCGAGCGGCCGGGTCGCCGTGTTCGTCTTTCCGATAAGGTTCGAGAGCTCTTTCCACCTTCCGGCCGAGTAGCCCCAAACGGTCCAGACTGGCGAACCCGTGTCGGGTACGACTTCCACTTCGCACATGACGGCGCCGGAAGTATCAACGCCCACGAGAGCGCCCACAGGGGCTCCGTTCGCGACGGTTGCAGTAGCTTGAAGGGTCGACGTGAGACCGGCGCCGACGTTAAGTCTAGCCAGCTCGGCGAGCGTCTTAGTTGATAGCGACATTCGTTAACCTTTAAGGCACGGGCAACGCCATACACATCACGTGCACGCGGTCGCCGGTTGTAGGGTCGGCGAGAACGCCCGCCATCGTGTAGGTATTGATCACAAGCCGGTTCGTTCCCGCGAAGTCCACGACGCTCGCTTCGACGTGAAGCGCGCCAGTACCGAAGAAGGTTGCGAAAGCGGCGCCGGCGTTGTCGAGAATATCGACGTCGAATTGCACGTTAAAAGAACCGAGCCCGCCCACATCGGTTACGGTTCCGCCGAGATTATAGCCGGATTGCATGGCCCAAGTTCCGCCAGTGAACAGAAACGACGCCCAAGCGAGCGGCGTATTCTTCGCGGCGAGAACGCCGTAGGCGCTCGCGTCGTCGTCGTAGAAGTTAAAGATCCCGTCCGTGCCTGTATTCGTATGCGCCCGAAAGTCGTTCGTTTCGACCCTCTTCGCGGCGCCGCTAACCCGAAAGTTTCCGGCCTGCATCGGCATATCTGCGCCGGCCTGATTCCTTACCCGCAAGTGCGTCGGCGAAGTATCCGAGTCGCGCTCGATCCGAATATGGTCGCCGTCCGGATTGCCAAAACATAACGCCCCTGCTCTCGTCACGAGACCCGAGAACGCTTCGACGATACCGGCGCGAACTCGGTCCAGACTTCGAGCGTCGGTTACGTCAGAAGGGTTCACGTTCGCTTGTCCGTTCACTCGAAAAACTTCCGCGACCTTATAGGTTCCGGCCGGCGTCGAAGGTGCGACCGGCTCGGGCTCGACCGTCCCGGTTGTTACGACGATCTCGTAATCGAGCCGAACCCGCTGGGGCGATGCGACCTGAGACTTCGTTAACGTCGACGGATCTTTGAACCAACGCGTTTGTGAATCTTCTTCGACTTCGAGTGGTCGAAGAGAAATAACGTCGATCCGATCGTCGCCCGAGCCGTCGACGTTTGTCGCTAACGCGATCGTGTCGACTTCGTCTGAGAACACGATCTCCACTTCTCCGAGCCACGCGTCGGCCTCACTCGTATCGTACAAAAACGCGATCCCGGCCTTTAGCGAGACCAGCGCGTCGGCGCCGGTAGCCGTAGGCTCAAATGAAGACCCGATGAAAACGGGCGCGTCGAGAACTGTAGAACCGTCGCCGGCGATCATGCGGGTGGCGAACCCGAGCGCCGCCATGTTCCGGACCGAACTTTTAGCGAGCCGAACCACGTCGGTTGCGTCGAAGAGTTCGTAAGGTGTCTTTAATACTCTAAGAATCTGCATTTTCGTAGCCTCCCGGCCGAGCCTTAAATAGGCCCGCAAAATATGGTAACTGAGCCAAGTTCGAAACGGTAGAGCCCCAAGCGATGCCGAACCCTCGGCGCGCCTCGGTTGCGTCGAATATCTGACGAATATGCCGACGATCTAGATCGTCTTGTGTTTCGTCGAGATAAGACTCGACGCCGAGGAATAGATCGACGTCGAGAAACGAGTCGAGAAGGTAGACGACTTCCGGCGTAGGAATAAAGATCCAGAACAGGAATTTCGGCCCGTCTCGATCGGTAAGTAGCGAGCTCGTGTCGTCGAGAAAGAACCCGTCGCCGAGTACGTTCGCGTGCGGTTCTTCGATCACAACCGAATAACCCTCGGCCGGCAAGAACCGCGAAAGCTCGGCGACGGCGTTACCCTCGGTCAATATTTGGGGCGACCAGCCTATTCGGGCGCGGTAGTCGTCGTCGGTCTCGCCCGGTCCGCGCTCGATTGCGTAGTCGGCGCCGTGCTCGTCTAACCAGAAGCCTAGCGCCGTTCCGGCGAACATCTGCTCCAACCATCCGCCCGCGCCGTCGAAGAGCGTCTCGCGCGTCGCTAGCACGCTTGCGATGCCAGTAACGAGCGCCGACCCGACTGCGTTCTCGCTCCATTCGCGAGGAAATATCTTGTCGAGTTCGGCCTTGATTTGGGAAATAGTCCGCGCCATGCGTTAAGCCTCGGTTTCGATATTTACGGCCGGGCCGCCTAAGACTCGCCAGGCAGAAAGCGCGGCGAGCGCGGCCGCCTGAATTCCCGCCTCGGTATATCCCGACGCCGGCCGGATCGTGAGGGTTACAATTCCCGATCCGATATCTTCTTCGATCGTGTAGGTCTCGACGCCCTCGACAATATTTTCGAGGAAATAGACCCAAGCCGGGCGAGTGCCGCGGCCGAGCGCCTGAATATAACTATAGTAGCGAACCCGGTAGTCGTCGTCAGACTCGCCCGAGAGTCTCGCCAGATCGACCCGGTCGGCGATTACGAAGTCGAGCTCGCCGCCTTCCGCGGTCGATACAAAGGCCGTTCGCGTTAACCGCATCATCCAACGATGGATCGCCCGCGCGACGGTCGCCACGGTGCCGGCCATAACGTCGAGACCCGAACCCGGAGAGAAGTCGGTTAGGCTCGTGCTCGCGTCGGCCGTAACGGCCGATTGCATCTCGTTATAAAGTTCTTGCTCGCTCGGCATTGTAGGCATTTAGATCACCACGTCAGGGACAAGAAGATCGCCGTCAATCGTGCGAGCCTTCGTCTGTATTTCTGCCGAACTTCCGACCGCTTCGATCTCGACCGCGAACTCTTCGAGAAACGGTAAGGTTCCAAGGAACCGGCGCGCCTGATTCCCGAGTCGGGTTAGGTTGTCGTCGGTCGCTTTGGCGTTCGCGAAGTCTTCGAGGTTTGCGCCCCATTCTGGGCGGTGCACGATATCGCCCGGCGTTATGCCGTAACCGAAAACGATACGCTGAGACGCAAGTTCGTTACCCTCGACCATCGCGAGCCCGCCCGCGATCTCAGTGAATGGTAACTTTATGTCGATCTTGTTTTCGTTCGCCATTATTCCGACCTCGTCTTCGTCGACGCTACACTTTCGGGCGCCGTTGGGAAAGCCAGGCTAAACGCGATCTTGAGCGACTTCGAGTCGGTATCGCTTAACGGTAGCCACGTCGCGAACACGCCGTAAAGCCTTCCGAATATAGCGTCGACCTTGTTCGCAAGCGCGACCATCGAGACCGCGGCGTCGCCGCCGAGCCTTATGTCGGGCGCTTCGACCGTCACCTTCGAGTTCGAAACGAGTCGAACTTCTTCGCCGTCCCGGGCGTAAACGTAAACCGTCCCGGGCGATACGTTAGGCGCCGCAGAATTTCCCGAGCGAGATATCCACCCGAGGACGTAGCCTTCATTCCGATCGCCGTCGACGAATCCAATTAGAGCAAGCTCGCCGGCCCGTGGTACGCGGAAAACACTTCCGGCCGAGATAGCCTCTTCGACGATAACCGTCTCGCCAGTCGTCGAGAGCTTGAAGTCGATCTCGATCATTCCGTCTTCGACCGTGCCGTCTGAGATTACGACGCCCTCGGCGAGTACCATCGCCCGCCCGTCGAGTTCCTGTAGTTTCGCCTCAATACTCATGCGTCGGCCGTAATAAAGTTGATCGCGCTTACATCGAGTTTATAACCGCCGTCCGAAGTGAATTCGTGCGACGCCGTGTCGACGAAGAATAACTCGTCGAAGAGTCTATACCCTCGTGCCAGTATCGCCGCGACCTCGTGTTGATAACCGGCCGTGATTAACTGGCGTTCCTTCTCGGCCGACGATACGGCCTTCTCTAAAACCTTTCGAGCGTCGGGTTCGACACGTATTCGAAGCGGCGACCCGTTTCGAAGCTGAGTCGTCGGGAACATATCGCCCGAGAAGTCGAGACGTTGATCGATCTCGCGCGGAACCGGCCGCGGCGAGACCGCCATATCGAAAGTTGAGAAGCTGATCTCGATTTGCTCGCGAGCGTGGAATTCGTAAACCTGTAGCGCGACGCTATTTAAGATCTCGACGGTCGGCGCCGGGTGTCGAATCACGAAGCGCCGGAATTCCACGTCGGTTGTCTTCTTTGCGCGCTCTTTAACCCGCATCGCTCGCGCCGACTCGCGCCAGTCGACCGGGTAGCGACCCTCGACCAGTGCGCCCGTCGAAGGATCGATCGACTGCACCAGAACATTGGGTACGTCCGGCTTTCCAAGTCTCCGCTTGATCTCTAGGTCTCGAAGGTTGCGCCCCTCGACGAAGAGCGGCGAGCGCGAACCGTCGATCTCAGATAGTACGTTTCGGGGCGGTTGAATCACGATCCGATCTCGGTCGACCGTAACGATCGCGCCGACCTTCATCCCGAGATCGATTAGCGCCTCCCATACCGATTTATCAGGTTGAGCTGTGTACTGCTTACGCTTGCGCCCGGCGCCAGTCGGGACCACTGGATCGAACCCGTCGAGCGACACCACGTCGACCCGTCCCGCAAAGGCTGGAATTGATTCTTTGACCTCTTCGACGATCTCGGAAAGCTTGCGGCCGAGAGCAACGGTTCGCCCTTGCCATTTTTCGTCTAAAAGCATTCCGGCATAATCCCGGCCCGAGAGCTTCACGGTCGAAACATCATCAGTTTTGATCGACTTCGAGATCTCGTCGGTCTGTCCGAGGATCATTCGGTTGGTGTCTGAGTTCGTGTCGATCTTTGCGGTAAGGCTTCCGGCGTCGCCGAGGTGAATGTCGACGGCGACGGCGAGCACGTCTCGCACGTCGAGAGGAAATAAGGCCTCGTCGATCTCGATCTCGAAGGTGTCGGCCGTTAACGTGTTATTCGATTCGTATCTAATCCGAATAGGCGGAACCGCGCCGAGTCGGATCAAGCCGGCGCCCTGAATCGGGACCGTGTCGCCGGTTGCGATCGCGAGATTGACTCGGCCTTGCGGGTAAGATTCTGGGTACATGGATCACCTTCTTGGAATCTTGAGAACCGAACCCGTTACAAGCGTCGCCGAGTCTAGATCGTTCGCGTCGGCGATCTCGGTCCATCGCGAGAAGTCGCCGAGGTATAACTTCGCCAGTGCTTGGAGTGTATCACCTTCGCGCACTATATGTGTGCGTTGTCGGATCGGTCGCTGAAGGCTTAGAAACTTTCGAAGCATCGCGATCAGGTCTTCGATCGATTGGTCGACGCGTCGAGAACCCTCGGTTATGTACTCGCCACCGCCAAGCCAGGCAGGGGCCGAAGCGCCGAACAGTGACTCGCCGGCGCCCTGTAGTCGCCCCTTAACGCTGCTTAGAGTTCTTTGTCCCGCTAAAAGCGACCTAACGACTAGGCCGATCTGTTGCGACGTCAGGTCGGCATAATCCGCGACCTTCGAGACGTACCCGAGCACGTTCGACGTAATATTTCTAACGCTCGCGAGCCCGAGAACGATATCGCCGACGAATGAAAGATCTAAGCCGTCCGGCGCCGCTTCGAAAAAACTCGCCGTCGACGCGAGTCGAGAGTCGAGAAGCTCGGCGAGATCGTTCGGCGGTTCGGCGAACGCTATGTAAATCTGCGAACTCGGGTCTTTGCGCCAGTAAGGTTCGAACATAATTCGATACGTGATTCGCGCCGAATTCTTTTCGACGAACTCGGCGTCGAGAGTCCCCCATAGTTCGGTCTTCCCATACTCCATTCGCACGATCTCGCCGAGCGCGACCAGCGCGTCGATCGTGCCGCGCATCTCTAAGGCGTGGCCGGTTTCGCCGGCCCATGTATCATCGAACACGCCCTCGAAGTCGATCGGCTTGAGCTCGGTCCCGTGAACCTGAACCGACGCATAGTCGCCCGAGTATCGCGAGACCGTTTTTCGAAGTTTGGCGCCTGTCTGCATCTCTTTGGGCAAGTCGCTATCTTTTAGCTCGAAAGAGTCGCCGGATTCCTCGGCCGTGAATAATACTGAGCCCATAGGGTTACCTCGCCCTTACACCGGCCGCGGCCCGTGGAAATTTGCGCATCGTGTCGCCGATAACCTCGCCGACTCGTAACGCGATCCGGTCTGGGTTCGCGTCGGTCGTAATCGTCTGGTTGATCGTCACTGCGATTTTAGGAGCTTTCACGCCGCCCGCGGCCGCTGCCTCTTCGTCTTCTTTTTCCTTCTCTTCTTTCTTCTTCTTTTCGAGAGCCCTATACGCCGCGATCTCGGCCTTGCGCCTTTCGTCCATCGTCTTTGCCATGCCATCCGAGAACGCCTTCTTAACGAAATCCGGGTCGAACGCGGCCGAGAAACCCTTCTTTTCGAATTGAGTTATGATCGACCCGATACCCATAGCGGCGCCGCGAAACACGGCGAACATATAGGAGAAGGCTCGCGCGAGCTGTTCGACTACCTTAACGCCGGCGCCGATAACACCAACGACACCAGTCCCGAGCCAGTCGACCAGGCTTTTGATTCCTGAGACGAACCCGCCCGAACTTCCGAACTGGATCGCGATCATGTCTAAAGCGATCATGAGCTCGTCGACCGACGTTCGGAAAAATTGCGTCGCTTCGTTCGCGCCGTCTTTGAGCACTCGAAAGGTTCCGGCGATCATTCCGACAATCACGATCAAGGGTAGAAGGATCGTCGAGAGCGTCGCCAGTCCGCCCGTTAAGGCGGGAAGGCCGCCTGTTAGAGCGGACATCGCGCCGCCCTTTAGCGCCGAAGCGCCGCGGTTAAGTGTTTCGAAGTTCACGCCGTCGCCGTTGATCTGGCGAGCGCCGGCCGCCTTTAATCCGCGCCAGCCTTTCGAGAAGCGATCTTGTCTCGGCCCGAACGAACCGCCGAACATAAGCTCGCCGATCCCTGAGACCGCGCCGCCCGCAAGTCTTCCCGGCGCCGATAGTGCGCCCTTGCCGATTCGAGAAGCCGACCCAAGGTTCGCCGCGAGACTTGCGCCGATACCCGAACCGCTAACGGCCGTTCCGGCGAACTGAGCGAGCCCGAACGCCTTCTTCGCCGCGATTACTGACCCGACTAGGGCGATACCTCGAAAGTTCTCTAGGATTGATTTCGTGATGGTCTCGGCGATCCTGAGACCGGCCGCGAGTTTTCCGCCGATCTTCTCGCCAAGCGCCTCGACTTCGCCGGCGTTATCCGAGAAGTATTGAACCATTCGACTTAGGATCTTGCTCGCCTCTTTTAGGACTGGGCCGCCGATCGTTCGAAGCAGCTCGTCGCCGAGTTCTTGAACCGAAGCGAGAAGGCCGCCGAACGAATCCCCAAACTCGGCGTTGACCGCATCCATTCCGGCGAGCGTATCGTTAAGCGCGTCGAAGACTTTCATCGGGTTAGACTTCGCCAGTTTGTTGAACGACTCGGTGTCTTTCGTTCCGGTCTTCGCGTAAAGGTCGGCCTTTAGCGAGTTGAACGTCTTTGTATCTGAGCCCGCTTGACCTTGCAGGATCTGAAGCATATCTCGCCCGGCCTGCTCATAGTCGCCGCCCGTGAACGCTTTGGCGGCCGGAACAGAACGCGAGATAAACTGATCGATCTTATCGTTCGATATCCCTAGCGGCGCGAGCCCGGGCGCAACGCCGCCGAACAACGTCAAAAAGTCCTGAGACGTTGCCGGCGAAGTGATCGAAGACTTCTTGAATTTATCGAATAGGGTTCCGGCGCGCTTTAAATTGTCTGCGAACTTGCCCGGGTTCGACTGCTCGAACACGGCCGCGATCTGGATCTTCGCGTCGGCCGCGGCGTTCGTGAGTGTCACCATTCTTTTCGTAAGAAGGCCGGCGCCGAGAACCGCGCCGCCGAGTATTGCACCCTTGATTGCGCCGCCGAAGGTGGCCCATAGCCCTTTGGCTTTTTCGACCCTCTCGGCGTGTCGGTCGACTTTGGCGGTAAGTCTGTCGACCTTGTTCTCGGTCGAGCTGGTGTCGGTCTCAAACCGGGTGATGACCTTATACATTGTGGAAAGTGGCATCGCTTATTCCGTGGTCTTCTCGGCGTCAATAACCCGAGTCAGCGTAGCATATCTACGCAATAAAAGAGGATAGGACCAGGATTCGATCTTCTCTAGATCTTGATGCGCGTATCTCGCGAGCTGTAGGCATTGAGCCTCAAGCCGTTGCACGAACTCAAGATCCATCATGAAGGTTAAGAGCCGATGCCGAGCCCGTGTTCCTTCGAGTTCCTCGCGCGCTCTCGCCTGTTCGATTGCGCGCGAGACTTCGTCGAGTTCGTCGTCGTCCTCGCTTACGCTTTGCGTCGGCCCGTCTGGACCGTGCTCATAAAATCCTCGACGTCGGCCTCATCCGGCGTAGTGAACCGGTCGAACATCTCGATCACAAAGTGCATCTGCTTTGAAGTGAGATACTTGTCTAGACCCTTACCGCGCAAGTCGCCGAACGTGACCGACTGTGTCCCGATCTTTTTGACGCAAAGCCGGATCAAGTTTTCCTGTCCTTCCTTTAGCCCGATAAGGGGCTCGCGTCGGTCTTTCTTACGAACCGCTTCGAGAGCTTGTCGGGTTAGCTGAGTGTTCGGGTAAACGCCTTCAATATAGATCGGCTTCCCGCCTTCCATGATTGGAGGCATGTATCCGTGCCAGGCTGTCGCGTCGGGTTCGACCTCGCCGTCGGGAACTTCGTATGATGCGCCGTGAAGTTCTGGATCGTAGGTGTTTCGCTCGAAGTCGCTCTCGTCTTCGGATTTGTTGTCTTCGTTCATGGTTTCGTCTCCTACAGTTCATGGAAGGCGCGCCGGAATTGGCGCGCCGTCGGGTTATACTAGCCGGCGCATCTTCGAAGTCCAACTAAGGGTTCGATCGACTGCCGACGTTTTGTCGCTAACACTTTTCGAGATCTTGAACACGGCGCCCGGGTAGACGTAAGTGCGTTCCTGTCCCGTTTCTGGGTAATACTGAGTGTCGAGAATGTCGATCGTGTGGACCTTCTCGCCGTTAAGAAACCCGGTTACCTGTGCGTCGATAAGATCGTCGAGAACCGGCGACTCTTCCTCGAATCCGGCCGAGCCAGAAAAGCCGTGCAAGATCTGGCGCGGAATCTCTTCGCGCTCGCCTAGTCGGTTCTGCCGTTCCTCGGTCGAATCCATATCGGCCGAGAAGGTTGTCGGGTTAAGGATCGAGATCAATTCGCCGTCGACGTTAAAGATCTGAATCTGTGTATCTTGTCCGCGCGAAATTTCGCCCATGATAAACCTACCTTTCTAAAGCCCGCGGGCGTTTGATTAAGCGACTTCGGTAATAACGACGTTCTCGCCGACCTTGGTTTTGTTGATGATAAATCGAAGCTCGCCGAACAGTTTTACCTGAGTCTCGAAAACAACCGAGTCGCCCGTTCGAGAGACTTCGACCGTCGAGTATTGTTCGACTTGCTGGTTCTCTAAGAGGGTCGCGAGCTTCTTGTCCATTGCGCTTTTAGCGGCGCGTCGGTTCTCGGGAGTCGGTTTCGCGTTCGCGAAGTTCTCAAGCGCCGTTCCGGTCTCAAGGTTAACGAGATCGTGCATACGTCGACGAACCGAACTCGTCGCGCCGTCGGTCGTGTCGCTCGTAATATCCATGTGGAACTTATAGCCGCCGCCCGTGAGTTTTTCGAGCATGATAGCGCCGACGCCGTCGGCCGAGATCCATTCGGCGCGTTCCAAAAGAACGCCGGCCGGAACGCCCGTAATCTGCGACAAGTAGGTCGACCACTTCTTTTGTGCGATCGACTCAGAAGGATCGATCGAAGACCAGATCGCCGCATAGAATGCCGTCAGGTCGACGGTGTAGGTTACGCCGTTGATCGACTGTGTAACGCGGTGGTTAAAGAGCCGGAGTCGCTCGTCGGCGACGCCGTCGGCCGCGGTGTTATTCGTAGTGAGCACGTCAGAGATCGACGCTTGCGCGCCAGCATTGCAAAGTTTAACCGCAACGTGCGCTTGAAGCGCCGTAACGATCGCCGCGCTTGTATACTCGGCGACGAACACGAACCCGCCGTCCTCCATCTGTCGAAGGACGTACAGGCCAGAAGCGACCGACGCCGAACCGGTGTAATCGAGATCGGCTAGCGTTCCGTCGCTACCCGTTGCCAGGCTTCCCGAGACCGTCTCGGGAACGTCGCCGCCGCCCACGTTAAGAGCAAGATCAACGAACGCCGAAGCGGCCGTTACAGCGGCGAGCCCGGGCGCGTCGAGAGTGACGGCGAGATATTCTTCGACCGTATTGCCGAACGTAATCAGAAGATCGAACACGCTCGCGCTAACCTTGGTCAGTGTGTAGGTGATCGAGTTCCCGGCGACGCCGGAATATTTCGCCGTGATATCGAGCGCGGCGTAGGGTCCGGCGGCATCCGAAAGTGTAACGGTCGCTTTAACGGCGTCGGCCGCTTCGACTCGAACGATACGCAAAGGACCGCCGAATCTCTTCTCGGCGATCGCACGATATCCGCCGAACTCTTCCGGCGACGCGTAACCGCCGACAAGAGTCTCGATCAATGCGGCGCCCGAATTGAATTCGAGAAGCGTATCGGTCGGCCCCCAAGGGAACGCGCCGACGATACCGGTAAGCGCGGCGCCCGACGAAAGTCGGCCCGAACTGGGTTGCGCCTGCTCGGCGATAATAATCGAGTCTGTAAGCTTAAACTCGCTCGGGTTGGTCGTGTTATAGATCGCCATTTTCTAACCTCAAATTTCGACGGTATTGCTAACCGTGTTGGTATTCGTGAACGTCGCCGGGTTGTGCTCCATTCTTACGACGTTCGGGACCGACGCCGAGAAAGAATAAAGCAATCTAAAATAACCGTCACGCGCGCCGCCTGCATCCTGTGTATTCTTGTCCACGATAAGCGCTCGAACCTTCACGTCGTACAGCGCGGAAAGAATCAGAACAAGGCCGACCGAGCCCGGCGAGCCGTTGCCATAGTTCGAGGGTTGACCACCTTCGAACAGTGTGTCGAGCGCGAGTTCGAGCGGTTCGCGCTCGGTCTTCGACCCGCTCCAAAGTTCGATCGTGCCGACCATCTCGCGGCGTGAAGTCTCGTAAAGCGTTTCGATCTTCCCGGTGCCTAGAACGGTCTCGCGGATCTCGATCTTTCGACGCTTCGCGATCGTACCGGCCGACGCTGAGACCGAGATCGAGGGTAGGGAAAAGTCTTCAACCTCGGGAAACCCGCGGAATACTTTTACTGTCGAGAGCGCGGCGACGGCCTCGATCGACTTCGCGATCTCGTGAACAAGCGCGTCTCTAGGTGTTGATACTGTCACCAGTCCCCCAGCGCTTTTTCAACTTGTTTTTTTGTTATCTCGGCGAGTTTCGGCAAGCTGTCGCGCACCATGTAGTGCGGTCTCGTGCCTTCTGCTTCGATCTTCCGGACGATAGCTTTAGCGATTCCGAATAGGTGCGGTTCGACTTCCGAGAATTCGACGAACGACTTCTTACCCGTGTTCTTACCCGTGCCGAACTTGCGAACCACCCATTCGAGGATCGGTCGAAGCGGTGGGCGATGCGGGCGCGAACCGAGTTCGAGAATTCCCGCGTGGGGCGCATCGTTATAGAGTTCTGCGCCGGTCGCCGTAGGTGTAACCGCCCAAGCGTTCCGCGCTTGCCCTCGGTCGACTGGCGTCTTCTGAGCGACGATCGTCTCGCCAATTAGAGCGGCCTTGTACAACGCCCGAACGACGCGAGCCCGGCGATCTTGATCGTCGAGCTTGAGTCGGGCGCCGTAGTTTGTGATCGAAACGGTTTGAGTGCTCAATCGGTTTGCCTTCGAATCCGGTAGTTATAGCTTACAGCTTGCCCGTTTAATCTCGGGACGTCGATCGCCACGACTAGCCACGGGTCGCCGGTCGCGATGCGAACCACGCGGTCGCCCTCGGCGAGTACGTCTTCGAGCGACATTAGTATCAGCTCGCCCTGTATCTGTCCGCCGACCTCGCGCTCGTTTCGAACTTCGTCGTCGAGCTTTCCGCGGCCGGTTGTTTCGATCAGGTATAGATCGAGAGTCTCGGTCGACGTAACCACGAGTTCGCCAAGATGGTTCCGCGTACCAGTCGACCGCTCCCGTCGAAAATTCGCAACGTCGGGAACGAATTCGCCGAGAGCATCAGCGCGAACCATTGCGAGCATAGCGTCGGCGATATTCATTCAAGCACCTGTCTTGGCCCTTGGAGCGCGGAGCGCCTTACGCCGGTCTCGGCCTCTCGCTCGTACCTAATCGCTTCGTCTCGGCGCGCCGACCATACCTCGCGCTCTTTCCGAAGGTCCGTTAACCGGCCCACGTAATGCGCATTCCCGACGCCAGGCACGCCGACACCTACAGGCTTCGATGATAGCTCGGCGATAAGTGTATCGACTCGCAAGATCTCGACCCTGCATTCGGCAAGGGTGTAGAGCGGGGCGTCGATCTCGGAATATGAAGCGGCCATTTGTTCACCTTAAAAAAGTCCCGGCGAGCACGGGGAGACGGTCCGAGCTAACCGGGACCATGTAGAACGTTACCGCCCTACAGCTTTGCGGGTTCGGGTTCCACGTGCCTGAAGCTTGCGGACGCCCTCTTCCGATAACTTCGCGTGAACATGAGAGTCGACCAGCTCGGCGGTGGGCTCGATTACGATCTCGCCGTACTGGTAGGAGCCGCCGAGCTTGTGCTCGCGAATCTGAATTGCGTAAGGCAGAACCCGCGGCGTCTCTTCTGGTTCCACGTATGGGGCGATCGGCGCGGGCGCCGTAACCTTTACGGGTTCGGCCGCTTCGTCGGGTAGCTTTGCGAGTTCGCTGTCGCCGGGTTGATCGAGCGTCGCCGCTTCGTCGGGGTTAAGTTCGGCCGCGCCGATACCATAAGCCGATAGGGTCGATGCCCGATCGCCCTCGTCGACCTTGGCGAGCGCATCCTCGACCAGCGCGAGAAGGTCTTTCTTCTTGTTGGCTTTGAGTTCGGTCTCGGTCAGCGCCTCAAGGTCGAACGCGAGTTCCCGAAGCTCTTTCATTTCCAGATCGTTAAGTGTTTTCATTCTCTCGCCTCTCGTTTGTTGCGTGCATTGCGCCGGACTAGAGCGGAAGCTCTAAGCCAGCGCGACGCACGCGACCGAAGTCGCGCGCGAACCATTACGCCTCGGTTACTGTGTTCCAATGGAACACGACGTTCCGTTTCGCGATACCGGGAATCCAGTTGTCGTACATGCGATGCCCGATTTCGAACGGGTCGTTCGAGACTTCAAACGTGTCGTAATACGCCCGGGTCGGGTTGTTCGCGTTCAACGCGTTCGAAGCGCGGTGGACCTTGAAGGGTTTACCGGCGACTTGTGAGTTCGGATCGAGAACGTTCGAGACCGTTACGATCATTCGATTGTCGGAGATCGGTGCCTGAAGCGCGCCGGCGAGATCTGGGTATTCCTCGTGAAGAATCACCCAGGTGATACCGTTCCACGTGAACGACTCGAACATCGAGTTCGAGCTATCCGGATCGCTCGATTGTTGGGCGACGAACGCGGCGTTGACCTCTGGAATCCCGATGAATCGGCCGCCAGTCAAGGCGTTCATGAACACCAGGTTGGGAGCTTGGCCGGACTGGCGTAGATACTCGTTTTTCATCGCGAGAATATACGGGAAGATCGTCGCCGACGAGTTGTTAAGCGGGAGGGTTGGAGATGTCAGGTTCCCGATGTCTTCCGTGAACGGAACAGTGATCAAGAAGTCGCCGTCCTGATACGTGAATTGCTTATCGTTGATCATCGACAAAACCGACCAGTGCATGAGGTTCATGCGCCGATCTTCCTGCATCTCGGTGGACATGCGAACGCCGTCGGCCGAGATCGCGTAGGAGTTGCCCGAACGCTGGACCATCTTCGAGTCGGTCGCCTTGAAGCCTTCGTAGTTCTTGACGTGAAACGGCGAGCGATACGCCTTCTCGGTCTTTCGGCCTTCCGTTTTGATCGAGCTGTCGGCGAACCCGACAATGTTCGCGAACCGGTCGACGGGTTGAATCAGAATATCGAGTTCGATCTTCTCGCTATCGTGCGAGACCGGATCGACGAAGTTGAGGATCGCGCGCGGGCGATACTCAAGTTCGTCGGTCATGCCGTTAAGCAGCTCCGGTGTGAGTTCCTCGGGTGTATAAAATTCTTTGATTTTTTGACGTGCCATTTGTGATCCTATCTGGTTTCGGCCGCTTGGCCTTAGTGTTGCCGCCGATTAGGCGATCGTGCGTTGGTCGAAAATGATTCGACCGGCGAGCGCCGTCTTGATTGCGTCGGTAAGGCCGACAACCAAGATCTCTTTGACTCGCCCGATCGGGCGAGTCGGAATCAGGACGTTCTGCGGAATCAGTTCGAAGTGATCGATCGTCACGGTCTTATTCGTGATCTTATACTGAGCGTCAGAGTTCGACACGATCTGAGAGTTGTCCGCGATTGTGACAACGGCCGAGAGTGTGAGGGTATCAGTCGCGATCGCCGTAATCGTTCGCGAGGTATCGCCCACGAATTCAAGAGTGTCGCCAACTTCGAATTTCGAGCCCTCGCCAGCATCAAGAACAAGGGTCGCCGATGCGGTAAGCCCGCCAGCCGCCTGAGACCGCGAGCGGCCCGAGTCGACGTTAAGCGCGTCACCAGTGGTGAGCGAGAACGCGGCTCCGTCGAGGGTAAGTTCATTCGTTGCGTAGTCGATTGCGGTAACTTTGCGAAAGCGCGAAGCGTCGGCGCTTAGCGTTTCGAGTTCGACGTATTGCCCGATCTCGAATTGCAGCACGTCGGCGACCGGCACCATGTTTGCCGAGGTTACGGTCGATTGCACGGTATCGCTCGCGCATGGGTAGTGGAGCCCGAGATCGTTTCGCTTCGCGAGAACTGTACCTTCGACGATCTGGCGGTAGGCGGTCGAACCGCCATCGGCGGGCGAGGTGCCGACCGACACCGATGCGATCTCGTTACTTCCGTTTGCTGTAAGCCAAACGGCGCCGCGCTGTTCACGGGTGCCGACGTATTGGTTCTGAACGGTGTTATTCATCTTTTAAGCTCTCTTAGGGTTGAACACGTGAATGTTAGAGTCGAGTTTTCTTTTTCTTGCTACCGGCCGCAAGTGCCTTGCCGAGTTCGTAGTCGGATTCGAATTCATCCGGCGCACCTCCCAATCTGTCGCCAGGCTTCCCGGCGCCGCTGTTCGGGTTTGCGGTAGAGCCCGGCGCGCCGGCCCCGAAGAACTCGGGAAAATCTTTTTTAATCGTCTCGGCCGTTGCCGATGCGCCGACCATAGCGCCCGAGTCGTCGACGGTTATCGCCGACAAGTCTGCGACGCGAAGAACGGCCGCGATACGATCGGGGCGAACGCCGATAAGCGCCACGGCGTCGCGTAGCGCGCTCTCGCGAAGCATTCCGGTTAACCGTGCCTCGGCGTCGGCGCGCTTCTTAGACTCGACGCTGGCGAGTTCCTGAGCTCTTTCGAGTTCGGTCTTCTTGGCGTCGGCCGCTTCGTCGCGTTCACGTTCGAGTTTCTCGCGCGCTTTGCGTTCGCGTTCGAGGCTTAGTTCGAGCGCCTTTAGCTTGTCGGCCGCGCCAGTGTCGGGAACCACGACGGGCGGAATAGGATTAGTTTCGGCCGCTTGGCCCTTGGGTTGCGTCGCACTCGCGCCGCCGGCGCCGACGGCGTCGTCTTCGTCCTCGACCTTGAATTGGAACATGTGATCGATCTGGCGCTTCCAGTTCTTGTGCTTCTTATTCTTTCGCATTGGTTTTTGTCTCCACTGGTTGATCTTCCCGATCGTCGCCAAACGAATGACGCGAATCGATCTTCTTACTGACACTTTTAGTGTCGATGCTCAATAGCTCGGCCTCGATCTCGGTCTCAGGCCGAAGCGCGACGATCGTCTTTCCGTTGATCGTTTTGTATATTCTGGTTTTCATCTTTCACCCTCGACCGCTTTAAGCGCGGCCGCCTTCTCTTCTTTGCGTCGAGCTGCTCTCGCGATTGACGCTTCGAACTCGGCCTCGGCGTCGGCGATCGCCCGCTTCCGTTTAATGTCTTCGATCGAGTCGCCCTTATCAACGATCGGCCCTTTCGAGATCTGTTCGTTGAGAGTTTTCTCGCGCGCATCAGAAACGAACCCTCGCCCCTCGCCGTCGATCTTAAACCCGATCTCTTCTTTTCGTTCTTCGATCCTCTTCTTCTCTTCGATCGCCCGGCGTCTAGCCGCCTCTTCTTGAACCGCCGCGTCGAAGTCTGCGTCGTCATAACGGTTATACCTACCGCGCCGGATTGCTTCCATGCGGTTCTCGACGGCCTTCTCGAATCGATCTTCTTTCGATACCTCGGCGGTCTTCGCGGCGTCGGTCGAAGGTGTCGACGGGCGCGCGCGGCGCCTGAGTCGAAGCGGTTGTCGGCGCGACTGGGGCGCGGCCGGCGAGTTCGCGGTTCCGAGCCTTCTCGGCCTCGACCCGGGCGATGCCCTCTTCTACCGGCACGAGTTCGAGATCTTCGCCGTCGTCGATCCAAGGTATTTCTTTTTCGCGGTCGTTCGGCCGGCCGGGCGGGTGCATGAATGTTCTTCCGTCGCCGTCGACGAAATTTTCTTCGAGATCTCGCACTTGTCCGTGCATCGGGTAGGAGTCGGAGCCGGTTCGAGAGTCGAAAGTTACGATCGCCGATTTGCGGACTGGTATGTCGTAAATGTCCCGGGCGTTTTTGAGCCCTTCCAAGTGCGCGTTGTTATATGCTGTGAACAGCTCGGTTCGAAAGATTCGATCCGCCTTCCACCTTTCGGCACCGATCGCGCTTTGCAGTGTGTCGATAATAGGGTCGGCGAACGTCTTCGTCGCCGTCGCCGCCGAAAGCTCTTCGCGAACCCGTCGAGCGATATCCGGCCCCCAAGTCGCAAGCGAACTCGGTATTCGTTCGATCACCGTTTGCCTTGAGAGCTCGCCAAGTGACGCCAGGTTAAGCGGCCGCGATTCCGCGCCGAACCGGTTAAGCCACGACGAAAGCTCTCGCTCGGCGTGACTCGGCGCCATTAGGAGCCCTTCGCCGAGGATCTCTTCGAGCGCGGTCTCTAGATCGACGGTCGTTTCGAGCGCGGTTAAGCGCGCCAAGATCTCGACCTCGCTAGCTTGCAGCGCCTCGAAGTCGGAATACTGGCGGAACTGTTGATCGTTCTCGATTCGCGCGAGCGCCCGTTCGAGCGTTCGGCCGACCCGGACCCGGGCGTCGCGCTCAAGCCTGATTAATTGGGCGTGATGCGTTCGCGCGAGCGCGAGAATTTCGTCGGGAACTTTCGGCATTATTTAGGCTCGGCGGTTCCCGCTGCCATTACGCCGGAGTCGACCCGATCGAGAAACTCGCCCACGTCTTCGATGTCGAGAAACGGCGCGAGATATTCGATCGCCTTCTGTCGATCGATTAGACCGAGTTCGTAAAGCTGCACGATCGCCGCCGAGTGCTCTCGAAGGTCGACCGCTGTCGGTTCTACCACTGGCGGCCATACCGCAGAAATTCTGGTGTCGTCGGCCTTCGAAGCGCCAGTCGCTCGAAGCATCTTTAAGAGAAGTCGGCCGAGCCCTTCCTCGTAACCGGGCCGAAGATTCTGCACGAGTAAGACCATAGGATAAAGAAGCCGTTCGAGAGCGACGCCAGAAGCGGCGCCGATGAATTGCGCCGGGTCGTGGTCAACTACCTGCACGATCTCGTTAAAAAGATTCCTGACCATTCGGGTATAGTCCATCGCACTTGCCGAGCCCGTTCCGTTCATCTCTAAGAGCTTGGCGTCGGCCTTGCCGCTTGCGTCGCCCGGGTCGTTTTGCACGAGTAACGTGTTGTTTCCGCCTCTTCGAATCGCGGCGTCGTTCGCCGGGTCGACGCCGACGAATAAGAGCGTCGGTTCTTGATTGTACCGAATACCGCGACCGGTCTGCGAAAGTGTATAATTCACTTCGTCTTCGAGACCGAACTCGACATCTTCGACCAGTGGCGCGCCGTCGATATCGTGGGCGACATCGATCGGCGTAATCCACTCGGCGGGAACGAATCCGAGACCGTGTGTTACGGTTGCCTCGGCGTCTTCTTTCCACTTCACTTTCTCAGATATCGGCCCGGCGACCGGGAAGTATTCGATCGTCGCGTTAACGGTCCAGTCTCGCCGATGCCAAGTCTCGACACGTTCGCCGGTCTCTTCGTCATCCTTGAAGGTGCGCCAGTACTCGATCAGTTCGAGAAGCTCGTCAAACGCGATACCGAGTTCGATCGCCATTGCCCGATCGTCTCGGCCGAACTTTGGTTCGGCCTTGCCGGCGTTTATGATTTCGGTATCGATCCGGCCGTCGTCGAACACGTAAAAACCGACCGCAACGGTCCCGTGCAGGCAACCGAGCCGGCCGATCTCAAGATATCGGCGACGAAGTCCAGACGCCGAGACGACATCAGCGAGCGCCTCATTTATGTCTTTGTCTTCTTGCTCAGACTTCCACGTCGGCGCATGACCCTCGCCGAACAGGTGCGCGTTGATACGGTTGACCGCTTTGCGAGTTAGGCCGATCTGGATCGACGGCCTCTTTTCTCGAAGCGGTTTCTCGGGAGTGTCCCAAGGTTCGAGATCTTCGTATTGCTTGCCCCAGTAGTAGGCGCTCGCTCGATTGAAGCGCGCCTCGCGCTCGGTAAACCCTAAGACTTTCGCCATCTTCATTGCCTCGCGTAATTGTCGAACGCCGCTCGATTCCATCTTATGCCACCAGGTCGAAAGCGTCGAAGCTCAAGCCCTTCGCGATCTCGTCCGCCACAAAGAGCCGGTTTCGCTTCGCTTCTGTATAGACACCATAACGCAAAGCATCAACCGAGTGATCACCCTCTTTGACTGGCTTGCCGCTGCTATCATCTTTCCAGCGGTACGAAGCGAGCTCGCGTCGAAGGTGCTTGCAGTCTTCGTGAATATAGAGCGTCGGCCGCATAATACCATCAGGCCGCATAACCGGCTTAAGTAGCGTCGCCAGAAGATCGATCCCGGGGTTTACCGAGTTATCGGCGCGGCGAATATCGATCTTTTCCTGCCTGAACATTACGATGTTCGCGGGTTCGCTCGGGTCGGCCCAAGCGTGCGCGACGCCGCGCTTCTCGGCCGCCTTGAATCGGTCGCGCCACGAGTCGACGCCGATCGAATCTGGCGGAGGCATAAGAGGCAGCTCGCGTTGATAGTCTTCGCGGTAGGCGTAGAGATAGCCTTCGAGCGATAGACCGATCTCGATCTGCGAGCCCGGGTTACTGTGTCCCCAGTCGATCCCGGCGAATCTACGGTAAACGCTCGGCGGTATATTTTTAACGATGTGCGTCGCGTCGTCGACGAAATCCTCGAAAACCTTGCCCTCGAACGCGTCGAAGCTCGCCTCGTAGTTCCTGAGGTAAAGCGCCTTCGATAGTGTCGCCTTAGCCTCGGCCGCTTCTGCCACGAGATGTGGTAGCGAGGTATTGTCTACGGTTCTAAAGTGAATGTTCGCGTAACCCTCGCGCGACTGAGCCCAAAGATCCGAATGCACCCAATTTTTGCCCATTGGCGTCGTCGTGAACAGCGACCAGCCTAGCCGATCGGATAGCGCCGGGCGCAAGTTATCGGCCCACGTTGCCGACTTGATTCGCGCCGCTTCGTCGAGCCAGGCGCCGTTGAGACCCGAGCCCACAAGTCGAAGCGGGTTGTCGGCCGATTTGAACTCGATCAAGATTCCGCCGCGTAGCCATAGGGCGTTTTCGGTCGACGAATAACGAAGAATCAAAGGCGAGTCGACGCCGCCCAAGATCTCGAAGATCTCTCGCCGCTGGTAGACGCCGAGAGCATAGGTCGGCGCGACGCACCAGTACCACGTGAACGGCTTCGTTTCGGCCGAGATTCTCGCCGGAGCGGTCCACGTTGCACCCTTGCCGACCTCGGTCCAATAATCGCGGACAATGCGTTTAAAGAACTCTCGGCCGCCGCCGTAGGTCTTGCCCGAGCGCCGACCGGCGACAACCGTAACGAAGCGGTTCTCAATCATTGCTTGCGCGAGGTTTTCTTGCGCGCCGTGCGGTTGGTACGTCGAGAGGTATTCACGGGCGAACACTTCGACCGAAGGGAAGCTATCGCCGATCCCGCCCGTGATTCTCTGGAATAGCGGCGCCAGCTTTGCGAGCGCGCCGCTAGTGTAATTTCGTGAGTTTGTCTTCATCGCCCAAAACTTCGAGAAGTGAGTCGACGGCGAGCGCTCTCGATTCCTGCTCGGCCGCGGTCTCGAAAAGTTTTGCGGTTGCTTGAATAAATTTCGGAAGCTCGCGCGGGCATAACACGAGTTCGGTGTCTTTCTCGAAGACTTCGAGCGAACGCTCAATAATCGCCATCGCTCGGATCGCGTTACGGGTCGACGCCTCGGCGTAGTTGAGAAGTCGCTCGCGGAATCCGTTTAGCTTGGCGACGTGGTCGATCTCCATTCGGGCGACGCTTGCGGCGTCCTGATACCGATCGAAGGCAAGTACGCGGGCGACCCAATCGTTCGCCGAGCTCCACGCGGCGAAGTATCCCGGCGCCCGTTTGTTCTTTGGAGGTTCGCCGGTTCTCTCGACGGCGTAGGCATTCCACGCGGCGAGCATGGTCCGCTCAATCGGGACCGTGTCGCGGTAATACTTAAACGCGGCCCACTGGGCGTCAGTTTCGCGCTGTAGGCGTTCCCAAGGTTCGGCCGGGCGTTCTGTCGTCTGTTCGTCTAACATGCGTCTCCGTTGCTCTCGCTCGATATTAACCGCATGTAAGGGTAAAGGCTAGTCGCCCGACGCCAGGCTATCGAACCCGAACTTCGCCGAGTGTGAGGTAAAGGCCGGTCACTTCTTCGAAGAGGCTCGGCAAGTCTTGGGCGTACACGTTAACCGACTTCTTAACGATCGAGAACTTAACGCCGCGAGTCTTGAGAAACTCGACCGAATAAGTGTCGTCGGCGTCGAGCTTGATCGAGACGTAGTTCGCCGACTTGCTTGCGCTGAATCGAAAAGCAAGTTCGCTCTTACCAGCGAGGAACGACTTCGCGCCAGTCATTGCCGAGACGCGAGAAGCGCCGCCGAGCTGGGCGAGGATTGTATCGGCGACGGTGTTTTGTGTGTTGGCGTTCATGGTCGATCCTTCGAGCTGAGTTAAGGTTACACGAGAAAAGCCCCGTGCTTGCGCTACGGGGCGAGTCGAGACCGGTCCGGCCTTAGTTCCCAGCGACCCAAGCGGCCGCATCCTCGGCGTTGTCGAACGCCTCGTCGTATCCAGTGAGATCGTTTCGGCCGTCTTCGTCGACGCTTACGATCCTAAACCAGAAGCTGCCGCCGTCATCGAGCGCCAAGAAGCGACCGCCGCCGAGTTCGACTTGCGCCTCGGTCGTGTTCGGGTTCACAAGGTCAGCGTCGATCCCCTCGGCGTTTAACGCCCGTTCGATCAACCGAAGTCCGCGGGTTGCGTTCTCGGTTGTTGCCAGAATTGCCGCTGCCTTAAAGTCGTTAGCAAAGTTTTTCATGATGTCGATCCTTCGATGTTTGTTTCTTAACGCCCCCTGAAGATAGCGACGCCTTTCTCGCCCGTCAACCATTATTATTGTTTGAATGTTATTAGATCTCGAATCTAAGCCAGGTCGTGAGCGTTCGCCCCTTCTCGCCGCGCTCTCGATCCCAGATAAACCATGCAGACGTGCAGTTATTCTGATTCTTCGCGTTGATATAGTGAACCCTCGGGAGGATCAAAAGATCTGTCGGCGGATCGTCGAACAGGATCTGAGCCCGGTCTTTGCACGGTTCGAGCATCGTTAACCGCAAGAGCATCGCGACCGAAGCGCCCGTCGAGAGCATCTTCTTAACAAAGTCGCTCGCCATGACGGTTCGCCCGTCGACCTTAATAACGAAGGGCGGGTTCGAGACGTACCAGTCGACGCCGGCGAAAGGTTCTTCGACCAGGAAGTCGCGCGCCGGCATATCGGTGCCCCTGCCTCGGCCTCGCGACCAGTGGAACGAATCGGCATCCGGATCGATATCCGTCCCGAGGTAGTGCGTTACGGGCTCGTGCACTCGAAGCGCGCGGCCGATCCAGTCGGCCCCACAGCAAGGCTCGTGCACTTTGCCGGCGAGACGGTCGCCGAGGTACGCGAGAAGAGGCTCAGTCGCCGAGACGGGCGTGTAATACCGATCGAGAGGGTCGCGCTTCGACTTCTTCTTCTTTGGCTTCTCGGCCTCGGCCTCGGCAGCACAATAGGAGCACGGCCGCTCGAATATTTCACGAGAGCACTTATCGCAGTGGTCGATCTCGTATTCGTTCATTTTACCCACCTTCCGTTCTTAAATTCTCGAAGCGATTCGCCGGGCTCGTCGATCCAATCGACTGTCACAATATTGATTGATCCGCACTTTACGCACGTAATCTTGCCGACGTCGCGATCGGCCACAACGCCGATCCAGATCGAATAACACTCACGACAGACGAGCGTGATAGCGTTCCAGCCTATTCGGCCGACGACTTCGCCGCTCATCGGTCGATCACCTTTCGAAACATGGTTTTAGGATAGGCGCCGCTCTTAGGGATTACGATCCGTTCGGGTCGCTCGTTAAGCTGCCAGAATTCCCAGATCTCGCCGGGTTGCGGTATGTCGTCGCCGTGTTGAGCTGGGTTGCTTTCATCCGGCCAAGTGCCGCGAAGTCGTTCGCGCTCCTTCTCCTTTCGATACTTGAGAACCTTCTTCTCGTCGAGTCGGTCGATCTGCGCCAGTGCGAAAGTCGAGAGTTCGAGAAGCGCATCGCACTCATTCGATCCGAGTATTCGATTCCGCTCGGCGTTCGCCGCGAGTCTCTCGGCCGTCGCCCGAAGTCGGTTTAGTTTCTTCTGCTTCATGATTCGACCTCGGCACTGTCGAATTCTGGCCTCGGAGATCCAGGCACCACGCTAAAGGCCGTCATAAGCACGGCGCGCCGGCCGACCCTGTTGCACTTGGCTTTAATCTCTTCGCTTACTTCGTTTGGTTCGATCATTTTTTAACCCTCGTTTTTGCGGGGCGAGCCCAGAATAGTGTTAGTTGCTCTTTAGGCGTTTCGCCCGGCTTTCTTTCGAGTTCGATATCGGTCGCGCCGAACTCAAGATCTACAGTGTACGGGCATCGGTAAGGCGCTTCGACTTTCGCCGGGCGCTTATCGTTACTGTCCGCAGGCATCGGCCCAGCCCTTGAGATAAGCGAGGACCGCGGCGCACTCGGCGACCCACCACTCGCCCGACCCTGAGTCGACGATCGCTTCGTAGTGCGCCACAGCGGCGCCCACGGTCTTAAATAAGGTCTCGCCGTCCTGACCCGAGACCAGAAAGCCGGTGTGGTCGATCTCGATCGTGAAATTTTCTGATTTGAAGTTGTACATTGTTCGATCCTCGAAACGGGTTAAGGTTACACCTGAAAAGCTCGCCCCTTGCGAGGGCGAGCGAGTCGGTTTCTTGCTACCCCCTGAAGCTAGTTCCGA
>Ga0210043_1000395_pt1 | contig 45726 bp, 56 predicted proteins | sample CryGeymet201501t_FD_183990 | JGI IMG/M metagenome (GOLD analysis project Ga0210043, IMG submission 183990) | Groundwater microbial communities from Crystal Geyser aquifers in Utah, USA - Crystal Geyser metaG 2015-01t (SPAdes) (version 2) | ecosystem: Environmental > Aquatic > Deep subsurface >... | reverse complement strand
TCCTGCTGCCCCCCCGTCTATGTGTATGGCCCGACACAGACGGATACCAACAGGGTCTATGGAGGCCCCCCTCGAAGGAGGGGGGGTACTCGGCATGAACAACGGCAACACCAACGGCAACACCAACGGCAACACCAACAACACCAACGCTCCGGGCACGCGCCAGGAGCCCAGCCTGCAGCAGCGGGCAACCCCCCCGAGCGCGGGGGGGCTGTCGCCAGAAGTGGCGACAGCCAACGCGGCCTACAGGGCCCGCGTGGTCCTGTACATGCCGAAAGGCAGGTACAGGACCGTGGACGAGGCGGAGCAGCTGTTCCTCGCGGTTCGAGAGGACCGCGTCGGCACCTCCGACTTCATGTCCCTAGTGTGCGCCTCAAAGGGAGCGTACCGGGGACTCGCCCCGATCCTGGCGGAGGGGGATGTTCCCCTCCGCCACGACCCTGTCAGGGCCCGGGCCCTGCTCGGGCCCATCGCCGTGGCGGCGGAGAAGGCCTTCTCCGCCACTCTGGAGGCGGGTGGGACACCAGTCGAGGCGTTCCGCGCCCGACGGGACGCCATCCCGGCCCCGGGAGAGATCCGGGGATGGATCCCGCGGGCGGGATCCATCGGGACGGCCTGGGTGGTCGTTCGCGCGCTGGCCACCTGGCGCCAGCGCGCGTGGGGTGGGCTCCGGGGAGCCATACAGGTCGAGGAGGGCCAGCACGCGGAGGCGGAGCGGCTCGCCTCCGCCCGTTGGCTCGCCGCTGCCGCGGCCACGTTCCGTGGCCGACGGCTGGTCGAGGTGGCGGTCCAGAACGTCGCTAACGACCGGTACAGGGCCGCCCTGACGCGCGCCCTGCGCGGCGAGTCGGGTCCGCCCGGTCGCGGGCGTGAGGCCCACCTCGAGGCCCAGCACCGCACGCGCGGGAGACAGGCCTGTTTGACCGCCCTGGCCAAACAGGCTCGCGAGGGGGCGGGCCCCCTCGCGATTCTCGCTGGCCTCGGGATGGCCGACGCCGAGGCGCGTAGGGGCAGGGCCGCCGAGGCCCTGCTGGTCGTCAGGGTTGCCCTGGCGGAGCGGGCCAAGCGGCCCGAGGGCATCGCCCACGCGAGGGAGGCCGTCGAGGCCATCCTCGAAAGGGTGTGGCCCCGAGGCTAGCCCTACGCCAAGCTGGGCGTTAAACGGAGCATCCCCGCCCGGTCCGCACGTTCGATTCGTGCACGGGGACTCACGACCAAACCCCCTAGGGCGAGGTCACCTGCGCCCGAAGATATGCCTGGCTTCGGATCAAGCGCTCACAGGGCAGTGGAGGCTCCCTCGAAGGAGGGGGCGAACGGTATGAACAACAACGGCAACAATGGCATCAACAACGTCAACAACGTGCAGACCCGCGCGGGGGGGCTCGCCCCCCTCAAGGGTTGGATTGGGGGGCGCGTGGAGCGCCCACCAATCGACGCGTTTGACGCGTCGTTGCTTGCCCTGGCCGGCGGCCAGGGCACCCCGCACGACAAAGACGTCGTGTGGGCCGAGTACCTGAACCAGGTACTCGACATGCAGGAGGTGGCGATGGCCCGCCTCCTGGAGGCGCAGACTCGCTACAGCGAGCTGCGCGCGGAAGAGCCGGAGGCTCTGATCGAGGAGCGGAGGAGCACCTGGGCGGTGCTCCGCGATGACAAGCGCTCCTACGAGGAGCGCTTGCACGCCTCCCTCGAGTTGGAGGCACTGCGCGCGCGGGTGAAGAAGCCCGCGCGCGCAGCGAAGGCGGAGGTCTTCCGGATGGAAGCCTTCGTCTCCCTGACCGCCAAGGCGGTCGGGGTGCTCGGGTATGTGCGGCACCGCCGTGCCGCGCACATCTACGCCCCGATCGCTGCCACGGCGATCGAGGCGCTCTGGTGGAACAACCGCCAGATCGCGGTGAACGCCGTGCTCGAGGCCCTGCGCACCCCCCAGGAGGGGGAGTGCGCCAGGTCCCGACTCGTCCGCCTCTGCGCTGAGGCGGAGGTGTTCGTGTGAGAGCAGGCGCTCCCCCGGGGGGGCTTCCGGCCCATGAAGGCCGTGGCGCTCTCCCGCCCCCAGGCGGAGATGATGGCCAAGGCCATCGCTGGTACATGGGCCCCCACGGGGTCCGCGTACCGACCCCTCGACGTCCTCGCCGAGTGGTCGAAGGGGTCGAGGTCTGGGCTCTATTGGACTCAGACCATCCCGCAGCACACCATCCCTGGCGTGCTGCGGGATGATCCCCGGTTCTGGGGGATGCCTACCCCCGAGGATTGGGGATCCGAGTGGGACGTCAACGGGCTTGATTGCCCGACGTCCCGCCGGACCATCTACCGCATCGACACCTACGATGCGGTAGAGGTACGCGATCCGATGGACGCGTACGCGGTCAAGACGGGAGTCTTGGTCGCGAGCGAGCGCTACGTGGAAGAGCGCTTCCGCGTCCTGCGCCGCGACAACGGCCGCGTCGCCCTGTGGGTCGATACCACGGGGACCACGATCTTCGTCGACTTCGACGAAGTGATCGGACCGCTCGTCCTGGAGCGGTTCGAGGGGCAGTCCCTGGTGCTGCTCCCGGGCGGGGTGATGATCCCCGCTCAGACCCTCCTGCGACGGGAGGGTTCGGAGCGGGTGTGCATCGCCCGACACGACCCCGCACTGCGGGAGGAGCTGCTCGATGTCGCCGCGAGGCATCGAGCAGCCCTGGAGGCCTGGGAGGCCTCCAGGGCGACTCGGGAGCCAGAGGTTCCCGAGTCCGAGGACTAACTTCGACGTCCAGCTCATGACGATAAACCGAGCACCTCCATCCGCGCGTCGTAGCAGCGCGCTTCGAAACCTCTTCGTTGGAACCATTCACCCATCTGGTGAGTGATCCCTGGGAATCAGCGAAGGAGTTTCGAAGCGCACTGGTGCGACGTGCACCATCCCCGGCAGGAGTGTCCTGCCGCCACCGTCCTATGCACGACCCGGCATAGACGGATACCCACAGGGTCAATGGAGGCCCCCTCGAAGGAGGGGGTACATGGCATGAACGACACCACGAACAACAACGGCGCCAACAACAACGAAACCAAAAATGGGCAGGTCGGAACCGACCTGTCCGGGGTCTCGCGAGAGGCCCGGCAGCTCTTCCGCCTGGCGGAAGAGCTGGGGCTCCGGACGATCATCGTCCGGAGCCCCGACTCCGCCCTTCCGGGCGACGTCGTGGGGGTGGTCACGCACAGCGGACCATTCCATGCGGACGAGGCGGTGGCCATCGCCGCCCTGTCCATCGTCCACCCCGAGACGTGGGTGTGGCGCACGCGCGAGGTCAAGCTCCTCGCGCTGGCGGCGGAGGCGCTCGACGTCATCGTCGTGGACGTGGGCGGTGAGTACCGCCCCGGTCGGAACAACTTCGACCACCACCAGGTGGGCGGAGCGGGCGGTCGTCCGTCCCGGATGGGGGGCGCGCACGTCCCCTATGCCTCCGCGGGCCTCGTGTGGGAGCGCTACGGCGCCGCCATCATCGAGGCTGCCTGCGGGGAGCTCTGGCCCCAGGTGGCGCCCCACGTGGGTGACATCTGGGCCCACGTCGATCGCATGATGGCTGCGATCGACGCCCTCGACAACGGGTGGGAGAAGCCCCACTCCGAGTCGGGGGAGGTCGATTGGAGCGCGGTGTCGATCACCGCGCTCATCGGCGCCTGCAATCCGTTGCAGGAGTTCCTGGAGGTGGACTTCGACAGCCACTTCCGGGAGGTGGTGGAGCTGGTGGCTCCCGTCATCCGCCGCGTCATCCTGACGGCGGCGGCAGCCGCCGTCTCGGGGGAGCGCGTCAAGGACGCGGTCCGGATGGCGATCTCCCTGAAGCGTCCCTATGTGACGCTTCAGGCCCACGCCGGCGATTGGTCGAAGACCATCCTCGCCACGCTAGGCGCCGAGGGGGTGATGTACTGCATCTTCCCCTCGGACGGCACCTGGATGGTGCAGCAGGTGCCGGCGGCCGCCGGCACCTTCGCGGGCCGACTGCCCCTGCCCCTGGAGTGGGCGGGCCTGCGTGGCGTCGAGCTCGACGACATCCTCCCCGAGGAGGTGCCGGAGGGCGCGGTGTTCTGCCACTCCGGCCGCTTCATCGCAGGGCACAGCACCTTCGAGGGTGCGTGCAAGATGGCCGAGGTGGCCGTCGCGATGGGGGCGCTCGGGCGGTAGGCCCCGAGGCATCGGCCCCCCGAGGGCAGCGTCATGCGTAGCATGACGCTCGTCCTCATCGGCGCGCTCGTCGCGTCGGTGGTGGGCGCCGCCCTCTTCGGAGGGATGCTCGGCATCCGGGCCGCAGCCCGGCTCCGGGATGAGGAGCCAGAGGACTCCCAGGCCGTGGAGGTCCTCACGGACCTCCTGGTCCACAGCGGCCCCTGGCTGCTGCCCATCAGCCTCGTGGCGGTGGCGACGGGGGCGGTGGCGTTTGTCACCCTCTCCCCCGTGTGGGTGTCCGTGGCGGTGGCGTCGATCACCACCCACGCGGCCATCCACGCGGCCAAGCTGGCGTTCCACAAGGGCGCCAGCCTTGTCTCCCCTCGCAAGCTCGAGGGTGAGGGCGCGGTGCCGCGCGGCAACGTCCTTCGGATCCAGCCGAAGATGACGATGTCGGGGGCCCGCATCGTCGTGTCCGAGATCGGACCCGACGGAGAGGTCGTCTCCTCGGAGACGGTCAGGGACTTCCAGGTCCCGGCCTGGGGGGCAACCCAGTAGGGGGCCCCGGTACCCCCGGGACGTACGCGTGACACGCGTACGTGTGATCGTCGGCGAGCCGACGAAGGGGCTTTGGCCCCTGGCCTACGCCAATCTGGCGGACAGGTCAGACTACCCCCCGCGGCCCGAGCCGTTCGGGGGTAGTTCTCCGAACGGGAGTTCGGAGGCCGCCTGGGCTGAATACACCGCCCGGGAGGTGGCGCGCCGCGACACCGCAGCGAACTACGTCTCCATCTCCGATGGAGTTCCCTTCCACGTGGGGAACTCCATCGGAGGGTACGTCGGGTACCAAAGGGAGGACCGCAGCGGTTTTTCGCTGCGGATCTACCGCCTGACGGGGGCCCAGCTGGCCTGGTCGGCCGAGGACCTCTGGTCCTGGGTCAACAACGTCGGGAGGTGGGCGTCTCAGAAGGAGGCGCCCGCCACAGCGGCGGTCCTCCGGCCCGGAGACGAGGTCCTCTGGGCCGCGTCCTCCGGTTCGGCGAGGGCCGGGCTGGCTCATCGGTACCGGAAACCCCGGGGGCCGGTGGAGCAAGCGTTGTCCCAGCTCAAGGCTGGGACACGGGTATGGCACAAGGTGCCCGCCATCGACCAAGAGGTCGAAGATGGTGGGCCGAGTTGCCACCACCAGACGGGGAAGGGGCACGGCCGTTGGTATTTCACCGATGGCCAGGTCTCGAACCTCCGCGAGGCCCCCGTGGTGCGGGGGCACTCCAACCAGTACCACAATGGGTGCTTGGGGGGGTACTCCCGTGACCGTGTCACGGGAGGGACCTACCTCATCGCCTGGAGCAAAGTCCAGACGATGAATGGCGCCTGGCGCCACACGCTGGAGGGCGTTTGGACGACGCCCTCCGCCGACCTCGAAGAGGTCGCCCGCAAGCTGCTCACCAAGCAGCGATAGCGGTCACCCCCTACTGAAGTCGGTAGGTAGGGGGAATTTCCGACCGACGGTCAGGGAAGCGTGAGCTGCGGCGTTACGCCGTGGACTGCCGGGTGACTGGCCACACGCACAAAGGTTCCTCGTAGCACGGGCGATCCTGGGTATGGCGCACACACATACCCAGGCTCGCTCACCGCGCTACCGAACCTCTTGGCAGATAGTCCCTTGACCAGGTTGCCTCCCACTGGGGGAGCTCGCGAGGTTCAACCCCTCGGCAGCCGTTTACCCACAACCTGATCCGGAGATGACTCCGCCAGATCAGGTTCCATATCACGGAGTCAATGGAGGCCCCCTCGAAGGAGGGGGCAAACGGTATGAACAACGGTATGAACAACGACACGAACAACGGCGTCAACGCCGCCGTCGCCCAGGGTCACTCCTGGGCGATGGCCCGGGTCCGCCGGGAGGCCGATGTCCTCCGGGGGAACCTGGACCTCACCCCCGAGGGGGTGGAGGCGAAGTTCGCCCCCCCCCTGACCTTCGTAGTCGAAGGTACGCCCCGGGGGTGTAGGGCGGGCGACGGGTGGGTCTCTAACGAGGCACCCCGGTACCTCGGGACAGCCCCGCCTCCCCCCGAGGGGGGAAATGTCGAGCGCACCGCCTGGTGGGTGTGGAGGGATGCCCTTCGAGAGGGCATCTCCCAGATCTACCGGGAGGGGGCTTTGCTCGCAGGGCATGAGGAGGAAGAGTTCCTCCTCATCTACGAGCCCCTGCGAGTGGATGTGGTGGAGGCCCTTCGCCGCACCGAACTCAGTGAGTTCAGTGCGGACAGGGCCTCCACCCTCCAGGAGCTGGAGGATGCCCACTGCAAGGCGGGGCAGCTCCGGGATGCGGCATTGGAATTGCCGCACCTCTCCCTTGTGGAAAGATTCTGGCCCGACGTGACGGGCCAGATCTTCAGCCTGGCCTTCTATGGCCGGGTGGATGACCCCAGGGGGTACATCCTCTGCGGCAGAGCCGCAGAAGCTCGCGAGGAGGCCCGAAGGCTTCTCGCCCAGGCCGAAGACCTGTTGGCGAAGGTCCAGGCGATCTCGGCCCGGCGGGTCGAGGAGATCGCCGAAGCCAAGAGGCGTCGACGGTAGGGGGGCCGCCCCCTACCACGTGAAGCACATGAAGTGCTTCACCTGGACCCGGGCCCAGGGCGTGTCCCTGGGCATCCACGCCCGCCAGGTCCACGACCTTGGCTGGGTCGTGGATCTCGGAGAGCCCGGGCGCAACCGCATCCACACTGAGGTGTGGATGGTGGGCACCGAGGTGTCCATGATGCAGACGGTGCTCGTGCGCCCGCCTGCGTCCATCTTTCCCGAGCAGGAGCGGGGGATGCTGACGGATGTCCGCTTCGAGGAGGCGGTCATCCGGTTCACTGAGGGGCGCTGTGAGATCGGCGCCCCCAGCCCGGACGAGATCAGCTCGTCCGCGCTCGTCCGCATCCAGTGCGGACGAGCTCCCAGGGGCTGGGAGTTCACCGCCACCACGGAGTTCGGAAACTCCAGGGAGGTGGTCCATGGGCGGGGCTCACAAGGCCCTCGCTCGGGGGACGGAGGCTGGTCTGACAGCCTCTGGATCATGGAGCGTCGCTCCATCGTCTGCCTCGAGCAGACCAGGGTGGAGTCAGGGACCTTGGTCCCGAACTACCTCGTATGGGACGGGGAGCACCTGGTCCACACGATCCATCGGCTCGCCCAGAGGCGCGCCCGCCTCTGGGATCGCACCGACGGCAGGTGACCATCCGCAGGAAGCCCGTCGCCAGATGACGGGCTTCCTCTCCAGGCATAACTGCCTGGCCGCATCCATCCGGTACCGGATGGATGCTGGGTGCGGCGAGATCGTCGTCGTGCACTGGGCACCCGTCCCCCACTTCGGGTGGCGGTCGCCCAGTGGTGTGGTGTACCACCACCGCGCTTATGAAGATCCGGGCTGATTCCGGATATTCACCCGGGGATATCTGGGGCGCTGGGAGGCGCTCCAGCCCCGGTCTATCCGCCACGGCCGTGGCGGATAGATCCCCATGTCCTCGAGGAGGTTCGACTCCTCCCGAGGATTCTACCCCAAAATCCGCGCTGTGCGGACATGAGGGGTTTGTCTCCCCACAACTACGTCTCGACTGCTGCGTGGGGCAGCACGGTCTATGTCGAGATATGAAGGAGTAGACCATGAACACCGCCACGAACACCACGAACAACACCACCATCAACGACACCATCAACGACACCAACAACGGCGTCAACGACGCCACCCCCGCCACCCCCGTGAATCAGTACGGGGAGTTGCTGCCCCCGCGTCTCGAGGACGCGGAGGAAATGGGCTCCGAGGGCGTGACGCCCTCGGAGCCCAGCGACGAGGTGGTCACCGCCACTTCGTTGATCGGGGTCCTCGACAGATTTGTCGGGGTCCTCGGGGACTTGGCCCTGAAGGCCGAGGACCACGAGCACGCGCGCACGATGCGCGAGCTCGAGATCGTCCCGGAGGGCAAGCAGGCCCTCCTGGACCACGAGGCTCGGATGACGAGCCTCGCCCAGCAGATGGAGCTGGAGCGGATGACCAGGGAGAACCGGTCATCCGAGATCGTGGGTGATGTCCTCAAGGGCATTGCCTCGATCGCGTCGTCGAGCTTGTTGGCATTTGCCAAGCTCGACTTCGAGCGGGTGGGGCGTCAGCAAGACGTCGATGCCCGCAGTGGGGACGTCAAGTCCAACCACGAGCTCGAGCTCGCACGCATCGAGCTCGACCGCCGCAAGGCGGAGCTCGATGCAGCCGCCGCGATGGCGCGCATCGAGAGCGAGCGCGCCATCGCGCTCGCGAATGTCCGGGGGGCGTTCGATGCCCTCCGCGAGGACGGTGAGGACCGCGATGCATCGAGGTCCTTTGTCGGCTATGCCGCCAAGGTCTGAGGGGGGGAGTCTCCCCCTCAGGAGGGTCGAGAGCATGTGCTCCGACATCAAGGGGAGGGGCACCCTGACCAAGGGTGACCTCCCCCCCGAGGGCGCGATCGTTCGCGTCCTCGACCGGCCCTACCAGGACCGGACGGAGCGAGGAGACATCCTCGTCTACGTGGTGTGCTGCGACGGCGAATGGGTCGTCGCAGCATCGATGGACGAGCGGGGCCGGATGTTCGGCCCCGTCGGCATCGTTCGGGGGACCAAGGCAGTCCCTCGACTCGAGGAGGGGGAAACCCTCCTCGTGGGCCCCGCGTTCCAGCGGGGCAACGGGGTGCACCTCATCAGGATGGTGCAGACCCCCGAGTCGTGAGGTGAGGCCCGCTGTGCATGTCGCAGCGGGCCTCCCTCGCTTGGGCCCGACCTTCGTGGTTGAGGCGGGCCCCAACCACCAGACCATATCCCCTCAGCAGGGTTCGACTCCCTGCGAGGACCTGCTCGAACGATCGCGTGTTGCGAACGTTCGGGTTTCACCCACAACAACCGCTCCAGTGCTGCGTGGGTGCAGCAAGGCTTGTGCTGGAGTATGACGGAGATCAAGCCATGTCATCGAACAATAACATCATCGCCCGCAACACCAACGGCGCCGACAGCGGCATCGACTATGACCCCGCCACGGGCGTGGTCATCGAGGACTCCGAGGCTGATGGCCTCGGGGGCCTCGCCTCCGTCGACATCGACGGAGCTGTCGTCGCCTACGACGACGCCGCCCTCACGGGCGGTCCGGCCGCGTACAGCGGCCGGCAGGTGCTCGGCGCCGCGGGCGTCGGCGCCGGCGTCGGCATCCTCCTGGGCACAGGGGGAACCCTTCTGGTGGGCAACATCATCGCCCACCGGAAGGTGGATCTCGCCATCCAGGAGGACATCAATGTCTTCCTGAAGGCGCACGATATTGAGGAGGGCCTGGGGCTCTACCTCAATATCGAGGAGGTCCTCCGGGGGCTGCCCGCCCGCTGGGACAGCGACGCCTACGTCGCCCTCCCCGCGAAGGGAGGCGTCTTCGGCGCCTTCAAGGGGGGCTGGACCCAGGCGAAGGTCCAGGCCGAAACGGAGAAGCTCCAGAAGCTTCTCACCCGTCGCGCCAACGCGGCGGCTCGTCTCGAGGCGGCCAACCTCGAGTTCGAGAAGCGTCGCCAGGCGGCGGGGGGTTACCACCCCGCCCGGACGCACCTCGTGGACGCGCTGTCCGCCCTCCGGGGCGTCGGCGTGGACGAGGAGGCGATCAACGCGGGGGTGGACGACGTGTGGGTCGCCCCCGCCGAGGACATCCTCAGGATCGCGGGGGCGATGACGTTCCTCCCCCGCGCGCTGGCCAACATGGGCCCCAGCTACTTCGAGGAGTGGATGGGGCAGGCCGCCGACGCCGCTGACATGTCAGCGGCGGGGTACCGCGAGATGCGGGCCGAGGAGCTGCGCACCGAGCAGGAGAAGCGCTCGGCGCTCCTCCAGCTGCGCAAGCAGCTCGCGGAGGCGATCGCCCCAGAGGAGGCGGAGAAGCTCCGCCTCGACGCCAAGCTCGTGGCCGACCTGCAGCAGCGGGTCGCCGAGCTGACCGCGGCAAGCGAGGCGGCCGTGAAGGAGCGGGATGAGCTCCGCTCGACGTTGAGCGTGGCCAAGAACCAGCTCGACGCCGTGACGAAGGAGCGCGACTCCCTCGTCACGGAGCGGGACGCGCTCCGTGCGGCGTCCCACCGTAACACCAACTACGGTGGGAAGAAGGGCCGCTGATACTGCGGCCCGCAGCCCCCAATGGGGGGGCTGTTCTCCTGGTTCCAACCCAGGGAACAGGCCCCCCCCAGGGGGACCTTGGTCTGTTCTGACGGACGAGGGTTCCTCCCGCCCACCAAGGGCCTCTTCGGAACTGCGAAGTTCCTTGAGGAGACCTTCGGGTGGGAGGCCTCCGGGGCTCCCCGGAGGTGGCGCGACAGGCAAGGGGCGTACGTGCCCCACCTCGTCAGCCACCCGTACAGGGGCGGCGGAGGGCTGCGCAGCGAGCGGTGGGCCTGGCTCACCGTGTACGGGAGCGCCGAGCTCGAACGGGCAGCTCGCGAGCTGTTCGGGTACGTCACCCCGGCGTCCAACCCGGAGCTGTTCGTACAGCTCTGGATGTTCCACCTGCGCACGATCGCGTGGGTGGAGCCTGGAGGCTCCCTCGCCGCTCGCATCGAGGTGCGGGAACCCAAGGGGTTGGAAGCGCTGGACGCTGACCCCGCGTTGTCCTGCCCGCCTGCGGACCTCGAGGCCACCCATCCCTTGGTGTGGGCCTACGAATGGTCTGCTGCACACGGGCAGGCAGATCACCCCTGTGAGGCAGGGGTGAATGGGGACGGGCTCCTCCTGAATGAGTTCGTCCTCAACTCCATGGTCGACTCCTTGCGAGTCGCCATGGTGGCCAGTTTGGCCCGGCGGTTTGGATGAACCGCCTGGTCGAGCTACGTGAGGTTCTGCCGAAGAACTTCACGACCACAGCGCTCTGGTTGAACTGCATCCAGTTCTGCCTGAGCTTTGTGCTGTGGCCCGCGACGAGGCCGTTGGTGTGGCTGGGCGCTGTGCCCACCTATACCGGCGCCAGGGGCGTCATCCGTTGGATGACGGCCTCGCCGCGTGATGCCTGGTACGACTTCTGGATTCGCGTGACGATCCAGGAGATGGTGTCCAGGTCGACGAGGGCCCTGTTGGCCCACGTCACTGCACGCCTCGCCGGCGTGCAGAACTCGGAAGACCTCCGGGTTGAGCTCCGAAACATCTCGGAGTTCATGGAGCGCGACTTCAGCGTGCTCCAGGGGTACCTGAAGAAGGGCCTCAAGCTGGATCTCCCGTAGATCCGGTCTCCCCCTTCGGGGGAATCAAGGCGCTAACGCAGCATCCTGATTTCTTCGAGGGGGTTTTCTTTTAGGTCACGATCGGACATAAGGTGCGTGGAACATACGGACTCCGTGTGTCTCGGAGTCCGACACCCCCCAACCAGCGCCCCCCGGAGGGATCGTGACTGAAAACAACAGCAAGAAGAATGAACTCATCATGGACATGATGACGCCAGAGGCGCGGGCTCGCGCGCTCGGCGTCCACGTGATGTGGTCGTTCCCCGAACAGGGGCTCGACCCGGAGGTGGCGCGCCGCGCTTTCCTTCGGGAGCAGCTCCCCCCCGAGCTGCTGGAGGGCCTGTCCCTCACGAGCGCCCAGGCAGCGTTCACCGTGGCGATGAAGTACGCCACGCGGACCTACCGCGCGGGAGACGGCACCTTGTGCCGTCTCTCGAAGAACCACCTGAAGTCAGGTGGAGGTGAGGCCAACTGGAACAGCTACGCGCTGAACGTGGCTGCGGTGGAGGATGACAAGGGCAACATCCTCCGCCAGGTCGCCACGGTGCTCATGCACAAGGAGACCGGGAAGCTCGACATCGAGTACACCCCTCCCCTCGCGAGTACCCTCATCGACCCTGCCGACATCAGTGCGGCAGACTACATCTTCGACGTGGTGTCGAAGCGGGTCAGCGACTGGACCGGGAAGCTCTCCCGAGAGAGTCTCAACAGCTTCCTCGTCGGCATCATGGTGTCGTCGGGGGGATTCTACTGGGTCGTGAAGGGGAACAGCTGGTTCGTCCCCAACCCCGACTTCGGAGGGGATCTGACGGTGCTGCCCCCCACCTCCCCCTTGGAGGTCATCGTGAAGGTGGCGCGGGTCCTCCGCGCCCTGAACGCAGAGAACATCGTCGACCCCGTGCCCATCTTCCCCGACGACGAGGGCGTCCTGAGTCGTGCCTTCACGGCACGGCAGCTGGCCCGGAAGTCCCTCGAAGAGGAGATGCAGCAGCAGCTCGTGCTGCTCAAGCAGATCCTCCAGAGGGACAAGAGGGTCATCGGCTCCAATCTCGCCAAACGCAGGGCGGCGTTCGAGGAGCTTCGCTCCAAGACGACGCTCTACGTCAACATCCTCGGGGCTGAGATGGACGACATCCATCAGCAGCTCCGCCTGGCCGACCAGCTGATGAACCAGCGTGAGGCCAGCGAGCTCGGACTCGATGAGTCTGCCCTGGCGGGCCTGTGGTGAACGACCAGGACGCCAAAGACATCGCCCGCGACCTTCGGCGCGCGGGCGTCACCCCCGACCAGATCCATCCCTTTGTGGTCTCCATCAAGGAGGCTGAGGCTCGGATGCTTCAGCGTGTGGGCCTGGAAGCCCAGGTCGCCTATCTCCTGGAGGTCATCCACGACGAGAGCATCCTTCGACAGGTGCTCTCGGCCAACCTGTTGATCAATAAGGACAAAACATGACCCAGACTCGGTTCGCCACCGCCATCGCTGCCCTCTCCGCCCGCACCCTCGAGCGCGAGGCCGAAATCCGCAGCGTGGTCATCGCGCTGCTCACTCAGCAGCACGTCGTCCTCGTCGGCCCCCCGGGCACGGGGAAGAGCCAGATCGCCAACGACGTCTCCCGCGTCTTCGGCGGGCTCTACCTCTTCTCCCATCTCGTCACGAGGTGGACGAGCCCCGACGAGGTCCTGGGGCACCTCAGCCTCAAGGGGCTGAAGGAGGACAAGTACCTCTACGTGGTCGAGGACAAGCTCCCGACCGCGGAGCTCGCGTACCTGGACGAGCTGTTCAACGCACCAGCGACGCTGTTGAACACGCTCCTCAACATCCTCCACGAGCGCACGTTCCAGGGGAAATCGGTCCCCCTGGTGACCATGATCGCGTCGAGCAACCAGCTCCCCGAGGGGCTGGATGCGGCGAGCCCGGACGTCCAGAGCTCAGCCGCCCTCTACGACCGCATCCTTCTGAGGCACCTGGTCAGGCCCCTCCAGAGCGACCGGGCGTTCGCCCAGGTCGTGATGGGTACCACGGCACCGGGGATCCCCTCCGAGGTCTGCCTGCAGCGCAGCGAGCTGCTGGTCGCCCAGGCGGGCGTTCAGGCGGTCACCATCAACCCCCAGGTGATCGTGGCGCTGATGCAGCTCCGCGCCGAGCTCATCCGGTCGGGGATGACCGTGAGCGACCGACGCTGGAAGCTCGCGCTCCAGGGACCGGTCAGGGCGACGGCGTGGCTCCGGGGTGCCACCGAGGCGGAGCCGCAGGACCTCGAGGTCCTGTCGAACATCATGTGGGACACGCCAGACCAGATCGCCGTCGTTCACGACGCGGTCTTCGGGATCGCGTGGCCGAGCGTGAACGTCGCTCGCAAGCTGGAGGGCGAGCTCATGCAGCGCCTCAGCCTCCTTCGCGAGCACGAGCGGTCGAGCACCGACCGCGAGGGCTGGATGTCGATGGCGGACGACCTCAACACAAGGCTCATGGCCGCCATGCGTGATCTCGAGGCGATCGGGGCGGCCGAAGACCCACACCCGGAGATCCGCCGGGTGCTCTTCTGGCTCCGGTCGGTGCAGCTCGAAGTGGCCCGGAGCATCTACGCCCGGACCAACCCCACCGGGGCAGCCCGGTTCAACCTCGCGCAGTTCCTGCGCGAGACCCTCAACTGAGAGACATCCATGAACTCCATCACCGACCTGGACCCGGGCGCCAACACGCTCGATCCAGGTCTGTCGTGGAAGCCGAGCCAGACCGCATGGGCCTGGCTCCGCTTCTTCATGTCGAGGCAACCCGACCTCGACGCCCAGATGACGCGCTTCGGTCGCGTGCACCCGCAGTTCAGCTACGTGCTGGCGGAGATGTACGGCCGGCTGTATCAGCGCAAGACTCCGCCGCGCACCGACCGGACGGAGACCACCGCGCTCAGGCTATCGAGGGTGCTACACGGCATCCTGGACGAGAGCGACGAGTGGCTCTCACTACTGGAGCGCTGCGATGGAGACGCTCTCCTCGCGCTCGCAGGCCTCAGCCGCATCCTCGAGGCTCTCGAAGATCTCGAGCTCCCTGGGCTCCCACCAGTCGTACCACCCCCCGAGTCCCCGAAGGACAAGCAGAGCGAGGGTCCGCCCAACGACGAGGACAGCCCCGACGAAGGAGAGACAACACCTTCGGACGAGGACCCCGAGACCGAGGGGGAGTCAAGCGCAGAGGGTGAGCCCGGCGACGAAGGCGTCGAAGGTGATGCCTTCGACGGCGCCCCCTTGCGGGATTGGCTTGACCAGCAAGAGTCTGACTCGGAGGCCCGGGCCAAGTCCCGGGCTTCCATGACGACGGCTGCGGAGCAAGCCCTTGAGCTGGCGCAGGCGCATGTGAATGCTTGCGCCGATGCTTTCGGGGACAGCTCTGCGGAGGTGTTCAGGAAGAACCCCGAGGTCGCCTCCGAGCTGCTGACCCATCTCCAGCACGACGTGGAGTACCAAGCGCTGCTCAAGCGCATGGGCCGGTGGCTGGAGTCCATGCGCAGCGACCGGAAGCAGCGCCGCCTGCCCGCGCCAACCGTCCCGATGGGGGCGACGCTCACGGGGGACGTGCGCGCGCTGACCAACGTCGAGCGTGCGCTCCTGGTCGACCCTGACACCGAGGACTACGTCCTGGCGCGTCTCGCCCTGCGCCAGGCCTCGGGGTGGGAGCGTGGCGACATGCAGGCTGCTGAGCAGGGTGGCGTCTACATCCTTCTCGACGTGTCGGGATCGATGGAGACTTTGTTGCCCGAGGCGAAGGCCTTTGCGGTTGCGGCTGCGATCCTCGCCACGAGGGCGAAGCGCGAGGTCATCGTGGCGGCCTTCAACACCGCGGTCTACCAGATCCCGTTCGACGGGACCACCCACGCCTCGCTCCTGAACGGCGTGGACAGACTGTCGAGCCTTCGGTGCTCGGGGGGCACGAGCATCATGGTGGCGCTGTCCAGCTTCCTCGCCCTGCCGGAGCCGTTCCGACGGAAGGCGGACATCCTGCTGGTCAGTGATGGGTGTTCTGCCTACAACACCGAGACCCTCCTGCAGGTCTGCAAGGAGGCGGACATCACCTACATCGCTATGGGGCCAGCTGGGGTGGACAAGGAGATGGCGAAGCACGCCAAGACCACCATCAGCTCGGTGGGCGGTCTGACCCGCGCGATGGCTACGGCCGTCGCCGCGGTCATCTAAAGACTGACCCACCCCGCACATAAGACCTATGACGGAGCCCATGGAGGGCTCCTTTGGAGGTAACATGAGAGAGAAGAAGTACAGCGGCCGCGTGGTGGTCGCGGTCGAGGAGGTCCACGTCAAAGACGTGGAGATCAATCTCGGCTCCGAGACCCGGACTGCGGACCAGCTGCGACAGATGGTCGCAGACGGAGCAGGGAGGGTGCTATCGCACTCCCATTACGTCAGGTCGAGCCCGGCGTCATGCTGGGACGTGACGGCCTGGGAGGAGACCGAGTACGGCCTCATGGAGATACCCCTTTCGGGGTATCTCCAAGACTTTGAGGTGGAGTGATGGCGGACCCGGGGGTTTCGGTCCCCCCAGGGGTCCGCTACTGGGGCGAGGAGGGTCCCATGACCTCCCTCGAATCGGGTGACGCCAAGCAACTCGTGGAGTTGTCTGACGGCGCCGCCATCTGGCAATGGCCCGTAGGTGCCGGGCTCCAACGCGTGGCGATCTGGCATCGACCGAGCCAGCAGATCATCGCGCAGGTCGATGTGGGCCCGCGCCAGGACGTATTGTCAGCCATCGGGAGGCTGACACTGCTGACTTCGGAGCCGGGTTTCGGCGCTCCTCGCGAGCTCACGCGACGGGTCCGGGAGAAGACACGCCAGGAGCTGATTGACAGAAGGGGGGACCCCGTCCCCTGGGGTGTGTACCCCTGGCGGGAGTCAGGGGACGTGATCCTCGACAACGGGGTCACCCAGGTCAGGGTCGACTCCCTATCCTCCGAGGGCGGATGGTCAACCTCAGAGGCCCTCTCGGCGCTCGTGTACGCCGATGGCCTGCACGGGGCAGCCGTTGAGACGCTCCGGGCGTATACGGCCCTCCATGCGCGCGCACGACGCACGGAGATGCTCCTGGCCATCCACTTTGGGAGGTGGACCTTTGCAAAGGCGCTCAGAGCCACCCTCGCGAGTGCATGGGCAGTCGACCTGCCCGCTGGGCGGCTGAACATGGAGGTCGTCAAACTCGTCAGGGCGCAGGTAGCTGCCCTCCTGAGAGAGGAGGACGACCTCCTCTTCTCGCTCTACGCGAGCGAGGACTTCGAGGACGCCGACCAGGTTCGGCAGATTCTCGACGACGTCATGACCCACGCCGTTCAGATTCGATCGGTGTTAGTCGCACACGTCAGGGAGGTGGGGAGGGGGTCGGTCAAGCCGGGGGAGGTCAGCCTGCGTGTCTCCGCCATCCTGCAGGGGGAGATCAGCCTCCTCGAGGACCTCGTGCAGTGCCTGGAGACCCACGTCAATGCGCTCGACTTTGACGAGTGGGCACTTCGTGAGGAGAGCTTCGGAGCGCTTTGCGACGTCCCCGACCCGATGGAGCTCAGTTTGGCACTCTCCATCGCCACGGGGACGCCTTACTGAGCCACCCACCCAGGGGGTAGAGCCTACGGGCTTTTTTTAGCCCTGCGGGATGTTGTAGGTCTGGCCGTACCCAAAGTCCCCGACCGCTCCAGGGAACCGCTGCACCGCGGGACGGGCGCTCCCAGACCCCTCGTGCAAGGTTCTGTAGAGCTGGGCGAACTGAGGCTCGATTCGCGCCCTGGCGTCACCCGCCATTGCCCGCACGGGTTGTCCCACGTACGTGTGGACCCCGTAGGCCCCCAGCCCCAAGGCCCCCAACCCGGTTGCGACAGGGCTGGCCTTGAAAGGGGCCTTGATGACCTGCCCCACGCCACCCATCAGACCCGCGAAGGGACCCCCCGGTGCCACGGCTGCATGCTTGATGGTCGGTCGCTTCGGGGGCGGAGGCACCGTGGACAGGGGTCCAATAGCTTTGACCGCGGGCACGAACGGGGCGGGGGCCACCTTCGCGGAGGGAGCGTTTGGCGTTGGAGCCTTCCCCATCTTCCCGGGGGTCTTCCCGAAGGAGCTCGCGGGGGGAGGTGCCGCCGGGATCGTGTTCTTGGCGAGGTCCTTCACTACACCGTCCACCCCGTTCTGGGACAGGTAGCTGCCGGGGGGGCGGGTGCCCTTGGGTCCCCCCGACGTGGACAAACCACCCTGCCCCCGAGATTTGGCTGAGGACCCAGGAGTGTTACCGGGACGCATGGTCCCAAGTGTACCGGGCGTGTTTTTGCTGAACACAGAGGGCGCCGACTTCTTCGACGCGGCGTAACCCCCCTGGGGTGCAACAGCCTTCGGGGCCTTCGAGACGGGGAGCGGTACCCGCTGTGGGCGCATATTGCCGATCGCGCGCTGAGGGGGAAGCATATTTGGGATTCCCGCACCAACTTGCCTGCCGCCGCGCAGGTACTGAAGTCCCTCACCCATGCGGCCTGCGGTTTGCCCCCCGTAGTTCACCAGGCCCTCAGCGGCCCGCGACGCCATCGTGTAGGCAAAGTACGGGTCTGCCGAGGTCATCGCATCCGCAGCCAGATCCCCCGCGAGCATGGTAGCCCGGGGAGCCTGGTGGAGCCCAGCCCCCAGAACAGCGTGCCCCGCCGTTCGACCTGCTTGCGCAGCGGTCTGACCAGCCCGCGCTACGGGCTGGACAGCGCGGGTTACGGCACGGGACACAGGTGCCACTGCCTCCCTGAGTGCGCCCCAGGCCCCCCGGACCAAGCCTGGTACAGACGCTTCCTTCTTGAGGGTGGGGCGTGCCACCCTCTCGGAGGTCCAGGCCTTCGCCTTGTCGATGGCATCTGGGTGCTCGTCGAGGTAGCGCTTCCCGAGGTAGGCGCCCCCGCCCAGCGCTGCCACAGCAGCGGCAACGCGCAGGGGGATGTGGGGGTCTCGTTGGAACATGTGGCGTTTGCGCGTGACGTAGCCGACCGGGCTCGGGAGGTCCAACACCGCTGCTGGACCCTGTGTGGCCAGAATGCCACCTGCCACGAAGGGCCATGCTGCCAGACGAGCAGCCGACAGTGGGACGTTCATGAGAGGCTCGACCAGCAGGCTGTTGGCCGCGTCCGCAGCCAGGCCACGCGCCTTCCCCACAGCTGGCGCCTTGTTGATGAGCGGGAGCTCAGCCTGCTTCTTCTTCATGACGTGCTCGACACCGCTGATGGTGCCCGAGAGGCCGCCTCCAAAGGCTGCCGCCATGCCTGCCCTCCGGAAATTGGGCTCGCCCTCAAAGCCCCACTGTGAGTCCTTCCCGTTGTACATGTCGATGAGGTCGTCCTCATCGAAGGGGTTGAAGTAAAGCACCCCCCCGCCGGCCACCCCCCCGGCCACCAGCGCCTTGCTGAGGGGAGACATGGATCGTTTGACGGAGGGCCGGGCATGGGACTTCTTCATCGCCCTGAGGGCTGGGAGCGTGGGCTGTGTACCTTCGCCCTGAACAGCGTCTTGAGGACGCGGGGGCTCCGCCATCTCGTTCATTGTTGCGACCCGACGACGCACCGGGGGGGGTTCGATGGGAGGACCGTTGTACGCGAAGCGAGCCTGAGCCTGAGGTGCGGTCGCTCGTGGTGCGGGCGCAGGCGTCGGCGTCGCAGGTCGAGGGGGTGATCCAGGTCGGCGCATGGCCTCAAACGTCACACCGCCTTCCACCTTCCACGGAAGCGCCACGTTGAAACTACCCGGCGAGGTCTGGAAGGAGAGCTGGGTGTTGGGCCAGGGGTTGGGTGCCCGAGGCGCCCCCGGCATGGGGAGTGGCCGATCCATCTTCCCCCTGAAGAAATCTGTACCCGCACTGTCTGGGAGCCAGCGCGGGACGGGCTCCCCGATGATGTAGCTCTCCCCAAATCGTTGTACCCCCACGCCGTTGTTGTACTTGGCGGCGGTGTCGTAGCCAGCAGCGACGTCAGCCTGTCGAGCGCGCTGCATTCGGCGCGCGAGTTCATCCACATGAGAGCTGGCGTCCTGCTTTGCCTGCGCCCTGCGAGCGTCCCAGACAGGATTCCGCTGCTGCACCGTAGGGCGCGCCAGCCAACGGGCCTCCTCAAATTCGGACCTTGCAGCGTTTCGCATGCCGCCTTCGAGCCTGCGGAGCTGCTCGGGGTCGACCTGAGACTTCGGAACGTCAAGCCACATCCGCCCACCAGGGTTGCGGTAGCGAGCCGTGGCGCCCAGATAGTCCTGGGTCCCGCGCACCAACCTGTTGGTGTGGTAGCCCACGTTGAACTCTCGCCCCGCGCCCCTGACCGTGTCGATCAGGCGGTTGGTCACGCCGCCGATGCCACGAGCACCCCGGCCCCCCTGCCACCCACGACGAAACCCCGTCGGGAGCTCTTTGGCTCCCTTCCAGGCATCTCCCACGAAGTTGCCAATGGCACGTAGCGGATTGGCAGAGGTCTTGGCGTGCTCCCGGGCCCAGACGTCCGCCATAGCGGACATGCTGCTGCCCCCGATCGCAGCGGAGGTCTTCCAACGCCGATGCGCGCTGGACAGCGCGTCGATGCGACGCTGGTCCGCGTCCTTGAACTCGTTGCTGGGACTGACCGCCCTGTCGCCCAGCTGGTCGATGACCTCCTCGACTGAGCGGAAAGCCCGACCGGGCAGAGCGTCACCCTCCGATCCAAGCTCGGCAGAGTTCCACCGAGCGACCTCGCCCCAGCGCCACGCGGTGCGCTCGCCCTTGAAGTGCCGCCCACGGGTGCGCTGCTGCCGCTGGAAGTCCGAGGGCCAGAGCGTGGCCTTCGGGTACTGGCCTGTCGGGTTCACGTTCTTGATGTCGATGCCGACCTCCTCCCGGAGCTCCTTCTTCGCTGCGGCGTTGATGCCATCCCCGTCGCGCCCCCCTCCAGGGAAGACGTAACGGCCATCGATCTTGCCAGTCAGGACGTCGCCGTGTTTGTCGAACACGAAGACCTCAACACGATCCCTCAGCTTCGGGGGCTCACCTCCCGACTGCTTCGGCAAAGACGCTCCGTAGGACTCCCACCACCGCTGGAGCTTCCGTGCGCCACGACTGTCGGGCACTGGGCGCCCGTAGCGGTCCCACTGCTTCTGGATAGCTGTGTGCATCGATCCATATCCTCCCCTCGCGGGATTATTTCCACCGGAGGATCGGAGCGCGTCCAACTCGTCCACTCCGGGGGTCCTCCCCATCGCCCGCTCAGCCAGCCATGGGTCGACGGTCTCGTGACCTGTCAGCCCCGTGGTGGAGATGCGGTTGCGGGCTGCCTGGAGAAGCGTGGTCTGTCCCGCGACCTCTGCAGGGATCTGACCAGGGTACAGGTTGCCGATCGCATCCGCATCCCAGCTCCTGCCCGCCCACATGTCCGCCTCGGTGTGAGCGGTGCCGACGCGTGGCCCTTTGGGAGCTCGAGCCACCGCGAGCAGGGAGCGGGGGTCGTTCGCAACTGCGGCGTTCTCTCGCGCTGCGGACAGGAGGCCCGTCTTGCGCTCGGAGAGCTCGTGCGTCAGCGCGGAGTGAGCATGCGGCCCAAGATCTGTCGGGTGGTGCAGCGCGAGGCTCACCGGCTTCGTGGAGTCGAGTGTGTCCCGAACGACGCGAGCTCGCGTCGGGACGTTCATCTGCCCCCAGGACTTCGGGTCGCGCGCGACGACCCCCGCCCATTGGTTTCGATCCAGATATGGCGCAGTTCTCGCGGAGAGACCATCCAGGTCCAGCATGGATCCTCGTGAGTGGCCCCAGGACCCGTCGTTTACGAAGGGCGTCCGACCCATCCGGTCGACGTACTCACCTTTGCGCACGATGTGTCCAGCCGCCCTGTTCCGCAGATTGGTGAGCTCTGGGCGCACCATCGGTCGCTCCGCCATCCGAGCGCGGATGGAGAGCAGGCTCTCGCCCTCGGCCCCGACTCGCAGCTTCGTAGCGTCCTTCAAACCCCCGAACATCTTCGTCAGTTTGTTTGCAGAGTGCTTGACCGTTGGCCAGGCCTGAGAGGTCTTCGGCCTGAACAGGTCGACGGCCGCCGGGAGTGGTGGTGTCGAGGGGGTTGTCATGCGGTCGAGGTACTGGTCGTAGGCCGCCTTCTGAGCCATGTATCTGCTGAGGCGGTCGCCAAGGGCAACCGCGCCGCCAAGCGCCAGGCTCACCCCCATCCCCTTGAACGTGGGTCGCTCGCCCGCTGCCCACCCCAACCCCGACCAGATCCCCGCGTTTGCAACACCCTCCAGCCCGGCCTCGGCGATGTCGGACGGTTTGACGGGGAGTGGCTGCGTCCCCCCTGCCCCCAGCTCGCGTGCGTTGGCCGTGCGCCAGAGTCCCCGCCCAAGGGCGTAGAGCGGCGCGGCGGCGCCCGCGACCATGGGCGGGAGCCCCGCACGCTGGCCGATGCGGGCCAGGAACATGCCAGGGCCAAGCGCGGAGCCCACACTCAACGCGTCTGCACCCACGGACATGGCGGTGCGGTAGGGATCCTCTTCCGAAATCTTGACTATGCGGAGGGCATGTGCCCGTGCCATTTCGTCCAGTCGCTTCATGGGTGCCTCTTCGGGGGCGCATGATAGGGGAGAGTCGACCTTGCATCTACCCACGGGGAGGGGTATCACTGCTGTGGACAGAGTACCCCGTCCCGCTCGTGCGGGTCTATCCCCCTCGAAACCCCCGGTGCAACATGTCGAATCCCAGCCCAGTCTTTATCGGACAGATCAAAGAGCACTTGGAGAGGCTCTACACTCAGTACCTCCACACGGGCATCTACCGCAGCGAGGATGAGTTCGCGTCGCTCCTGATGGATCCCGCATTCGGCTCCAACCCGCAGACCCTCTCCAAGGCGGAGCAAGAGCTTGCTGCGCAGTTCCAGGTGGTGCGCACGTTCTTCCAGCAGGCAGGCATTGGGCTCAGCCGGGATCCCGGCGCTCTCACCCCCCTGCATACCCCTTCCGCGCAGGCGCCTGCTTCACCGCCGGGTCTGTATGCGGTGGGATCCCTGGGGTCCCTCGCGGGCCTCCGCAGGCTCCCCACCGAGCAGACAGCCACCGAGGCCTCTGCCCCCCAGGCTTCCACACCCCAGGCTTCCACACCGCAGGCATCCACACCGCCCCCGCTCGAGGAGCAGGCGCGGCAGCTGTTCGACCGCATGTCGAATACCCCCTCCCCCTGGTGGGAGCGGGGGCTCGAAACCCCCGCTCCGGTCGGGCAGGCCCCTGTCCTGGACCCCGCGAGCTACGCGTGGACAGCGCCTCCTCGAGTCCAGGAGAAGGCGGCGGCCACTCCCCACATCCACACCAATGCGGAAGCAGACACCAGACGTCAGCATGTTGCTCCGGGCGGTGAGATGGAGCTCTTGGAGGAGCTCCTGGATTCCTGTGTGCGCGTGCCCCTGGCGCAGTCGGGGATCAGGGCCGCCCGCTTCGAGAACCTCACGACTCTTCAGCTTGTCTGGGAGCCCAACCCGCAACAGGTGGAGCTGCTGGACGTGCTGCTGCGCGCGATCCTGATCCCCCTCATGCGCTCGGCGGGGGTTGTCGGCATCCAGTTCCAGCCGGCCATGCCGAGCATCGATGCCGAGGGGGTGACGTCGATGGTGAACGTCTCCCTCGATGACGAAGCTGGGCTTCGGACCTGGTGGGAGACGTACAAGACCATGCAGGGCTTTGGTCCCGCTGCCCCCCCGAACGGCTTGCGCGAAGACTGATCGACACCGATACTGGGGGGTGACACTCGACTGGAGTACCCACCATGCCCCCGAAACTCCCCAAGCTTCCATCCCTCAAGTCCCTGGCAGCACGCATCCATTCGGCCAAGGCGGGTGACTCCCCCCTCATCGATGAGAGTGGGTGGAACGATTGGGTCAGCGTGGAGTCGAGCAACCTCGACCAGATCCGGTACAACCACCCTGATGCGCAGCTGGAGGTGCGGTTCAAGAACGGGTCCGTGTACCGCTACGGCTCCGTTCCGATGAACGTCTACGCCTCGCTGCTACAGGCCCCCAGCAAGGGGAGTTACCTCCATCACTCGGTGAAGAACCGGTACCCCGTCTACAAGGTGAGGTGACCCATGGCCCTTCCCTGGCTGGAAGACGAGGTCGAGCACGACCCCTACAGCGTGCGTCAGGTGTTCGCGCCGGTCCTCCCCGACCAGTCCTACGACCTGCCGAACAGCTACGCCCCCAACCTCGGCCTCGCGCGAGCTCCTTCCACCATCCCGCGTCTCATGGGCGAAGGGATGACCCAGGAGCTCCTGGAGCTGGAACGCAAGACGATGTTGCCAGGCTCCCTGGCGAACATCGTGGAGGCTCCCTTGGACCGCGTGGGCAAGCTACGCAACGCGCGCAACCTCGTGAGGTCACCTGCCACCCTTGGCAACCCCATCCTCGGGCTGGCCATGCTCCATCAGGTGCAGGAACTTGAGGACGCAGGCCTTCGGGGAGACGACAAGCGATTCCAGAACGCGCGCGACAACCTGATGCTGACGGCGGGCGCATCTCTGGGCATAGATGTCCTGCTGGCGGGGGATGAGGTCCTCGCCCAGATCAAGTCCGTGCCGAGCAGGGTACTGGCGGGGCAGGGTCTGGGTGATGCTGCGCGGGCCGTGGGGGAGTCGGCGATCCGCCGCCCCCTCGGCGGAGTTCTGACCCTGGGGGCCATCGCGGCGCTCAGCGCGCTGTTCAGCCCCGATCGATGACCTGTAGGCTCTCGAGGTACGCTCCCCAGTCGACACCGAGATCGATTCCCGAGCTCTCCCACAAGAGCAGGAGCAGGGGTCCCCAGCCCAGTTCGAACACCGCCCGGGTGGAGATCTCCACGCTCAGCTTCTCATCCTCGAGGGCCCCGGCAGGGTAGGACGCGACCAGCGCAGCCACGGGTCCGCTGTTGAGCAGCACCTGACGGTAGTCCTCGTCGAAGCGAGAGATGGACCCTCCGGCCTGCAAGAGCACCGACTCGAAGCCCTCGCTCATGAGTCCAGGGCGGATGATGTCCTCCAAGGTCTCTGCGCTTACGACCTGGAGCCCAGGTGCATCCATGTTCAGTGCATGCACGGCGAGGAACCCCTCACGCTCCAGCACGTCTTCTCCCTGAGCCTCAAGGGCATGTACCTCCGCCCCGCGCCCCGGGCCGTGGTGCAGCAGGCGTAGCTGGTCCGGGAGCCACGACACGGGGTACAGCACCACGTCAGCCGCATGCCAGGGCAGGAGGCCAACCCTGCTTTCGTGCCCCCAACGGGGGACCACCAGATACCTCTCAGCTTCTCCCAGGACCGTCAGATAGTCCTGGACGAAGGACCTGTCCCAGGGTATCTCCGGGTCCCGAGCCTCCCAATCATTGCCCTCCAGCCCCACCAGACGCCACTGCCCCACCTGCATGGGGACGTCATCGTTGATCACGAGCTCAACCGGTGCCGAGATCCCATGCCGACGGCGGGCATGGACCATGGGCCCCGGAAGGAGCAGCTGGTCGGCGTCGGCGAACAGGGTGCGCACCCTCCCAAGGACAGGCAGGGGCATCACGCCCTTGAGCATGCTGTAGGAGGATCCCACATACAGCTCCCTGGATGGGCGTGGCATCGGCCACAGGACCTCGTCAGAGATGTCGAGGACGTCGGTCCGCTCAGCTTCGATGAGGGCCTCGAAGCGTCGCACCGCCATGTCGTCCGCCAGCTCCAACCCTCGAACGGCGAGTGACCCTCCATGCTGCACAGCGTGAGCCGCAGGGATGGGGTCCTGCACCGCCAGGTTCGGCGTCGTGATGGGCCAGATGGGTGACTCCCATCCCGCGATGTTTGCGGCGAGCATGCGACGCATCAGGGCCGTGGTGCGGATGTGTTCATGCAGCAGGCTCGCGTCGATGTTGGTATCGGTCATAGGTGGTGTTCCTCCATTCAGGCCGCATGGTGCGGCATATAGGGGGGACTATGCAGTGCCCGCAAAAGCCTGTCAAGCGGACATAAGACGTATGACCGGATGGTCACCTCAAGATCAAACCCCCTGCGTCGAGCACCCCCAAGGAGACGTATGACCCAGAGCTTCGAAGAGTACATGTACAGCCTCGAGATCCCCCTGGAGGCCTATGTCGACGACCCGGAGGCCGACGAGGACATCCCCCCGACGAATGCTGCGTTGGTGAGGACCCCACCCGCGCACCCCCTCTATGGTGTCGACGCCGCCGACGCCGACGCCGACAGCGAGGATGACGAATACGACGATGACGATCACTACTGGATCACGATGCATGGAGTGGGGGTTGATGACCTCCAGCGAGCCCACGAGGTCGGGTTCGACATGCTGAGCCGGGATTGTCTGTCCCTCCCGGTGGTCCCGGAGGGGCTCGACTACGACGATGACATAGGCGCCGGCTCTGTCATCGTGGGTCGCTTCCCAGATCCCCTCAAATCGTATGACGCGTTCGAGACCTTCCTCGAACACCCATACGTTGACCTGCACCCCCGCATCCAGTCGTGCAGGCTCCCCACCCACCAGTTCTGGTGGGTAGTGCTGCTCTATCTCGACCCGGAGAACCGCCCCTGCACCATGCTCCTGTCATCGTCCGCGTGGGAGTGGGGGTGCCTGGAGCGCGTGGGGCCCTACCTGTACGAGATGGGCATCGAACACTTTCACGACTGGATGCGGCTCGACCTGCGTCCGGTCTCGTCCCGAACACAGGCGGGACACCACCGGCGGAGTGTGCCGGGCTCCTGGCGAGAACCCCACCGACTCGCCCTGATCACAGCGACGCCCCCCTACTACCACACCGACCTGTTTCGTGGTGTCTTCGGATACGCACACCCCCAGCAGGCAGAGCTGGAGCTCCTGGAGAAGGGGGCGGGGCCCTCAGACGAGCACCGCGACATGCCGGGCTCCAAGGGGATGGAGTTCAACATGTTCTCCTTCATGGAGGACACCCTGGCCGACGCTGCATATCTGCAGGGGGCCCTCCTCTGGGGGAAGGACTGGGACTTCAGCGACGCCTTTGAGTGCTACGGCGACGAGCTGTACGACTACCTGGCAGACGCCACGGAGGAGTACAGGGTCGATGAGCCCTTCCGTGTTCTCGAGGGCATGGATCCGGGGCAGGGGCGCCTCGACGGCCCACTGCTCCTGCAGCGCATCGAAGAGCTGTCGACGGGAAGTAGGCCCTGGATTCAGGTGAGGTGGTTCGACGTGAACCCTGCGGTCATCTGGAAGAAGATCAGCAGGCATCGACCCATCGTGACGTAGGTCACGCGCCCCCCGGGGGGGGATTTTCTTTTACCTTCACCGCCTCCGCCCGCGCCGCGAACTCCTTCGCAAAGCGCTGGAGAAGGGTCTGCTCGAGGCTCAGCAGGGCGAGCTCCTGGATTTTCACCCTCAACTTGGTGCCCATCCCAGCATTGGGCTCGACCTGCTGGAGCAGTGCCTCGATCTCGGCCTGCAGCTCGATGCTGCGTTGGGACTGCTGAGCGTTCAGCACGTTGAGGGTATACACGCTGTGCATCTGGCCACGATCCATGTTCACGTCTTCTCCATAGGCTAAAAGACACCCCCCTCCCGGGGGGCTACCGCCAATGTGGCGGTTGGTTTGGAGGCGTAGGTTCAGAACCTACGCCCCCGTAGGATGAACGTCTGCCTGCAGCTCCTCGACCAGAGCCCGCAGCCTCTCGAGCAGCACAACATTGATGCGGCCGGGGTTGTTGACCTGGTCGGCGTACAGCTCCGTGAGCAAGTCAGCCGCTTTCATTCGTCTCTTGACGTCCACCGACATCAGTCTCTTGACGTCGGTGTAGGGCTTGTAGCCGGAGATGAAGACCTTCCCCGCAGCGGCGTAGGTGGCCCGCAGCTGGCGCGAGCGCGCCTGGAACTGGGTGAGCTCCTCCGAATTGGGCATCCAGGGGATAGAACCCGCAGTGGCAGGGTCGAAACGCGTTCCGTAGGTGGCCAGCACCCCCGATGTGCTCCAGCATGTGCACCCACTCGTAGACGATTTGCTGCATGGCCTCGGACCCCAGCAGGTGGCCCAGCGTGTAGTTGAGCCCAATCCTGAGCTCATCTCCACTCATCTGTGCCAGCAGGTCGCGAAGCATCTCCAGCTCCTGGCGCTTGCCGAGTTCGAGGGCACCCGTCCAGGTGTTGTCCATCTCGAACCCCAGGAGGTCCATGCTCGGATCCGCCACCACCGGGAGCCCAGCCAGTCCCGCGTCGAGCGACTCGCGGAACTTCTTGACGAGCGCCAGGCCCCCCAGGCACAGGTACTCTTCCCCCGTGCAGGGAGAATAGAAGAGGCGCACCGTCTCCTCGGGCAGTAGCGCATCCCTGAGGGGGATCAAGTCCTTGGGGCGTGGCCAGGGCGGCTGATCCAGCGGGGGTTCCCCCTCAAGAAGGGGAGTCCCCTGATGACCATAGGTTGCGACTCTGAATTTCAACCAGAGGTCCGCGAATGTCCGGCCAGACCTCCCCACGCTCTGGAGCCATTCGAGCAAGATGTTCTCTTCGCTCTGGTCGAGGACCTTCAGGAACATCCTGCCCTCCTTTCGGCAGACCCACACGGGGCTCTTCCGATCCGGAGGGAAGTAGGGGAGGGCATCCGTCACGAACTCAGGTCGCACATGCAGGTAAAGCGCACCCTGACGGAACATGGGGATCTTGAAGTCCATGGAGGGATCTCCAGGTGTGATGGACGGGTCCATCCCGTCAGAGGGCTTATGTCCCGTCCATCATGCGCTGCAGCTGTTTGCCTGCCCTGAAGGTGACAAAGCGCCGATCCTCCGCTTGGTGTAGCTCCCGCGTGAGCGGATGCCGAAATCGACGTCCCTTGCGCAGCTTCGTCTCCAGCACGCCGAGCTCCTTGATGATGACCTTGCCCTGGGGCTCAGCCAGGGCCAGGGCCATGATCTCCCACAGCGTGTTCAGGACCATCCTGCAGCGCTCCTGGCTCTGACCGGACGCCTTGGCCACTGCCAGGACCAGGTCGCGCTTGTGCAATGTCTCCGCCATCTCACCCTCATCAGTCAGTGGCAGCCACCCTGATAGGGGCGCCGTGTTCCAGGAACTCACTGATCTTCTCCATGTCCTCGGTCAGCTGATCGGCCCTCTCGGTCTGAGGGCGCACAGCGAGAGGGTTCGTCGTCTTCTGGACCTGGTGAAGCAGCGTGAACAACGTATCGAGCTCATCGTTGTCGAGCTGGCCGTGCTGCATCTGGTCCTGGGTCTGCGACACCGCCGCGATCAGCTTGTTGTGGAGTCGACTCCTCACGACAAGATCGTAGAGTTCCAACCGATCACGCCGCTCATTCTCCTGCTGCACCAGCCGCCCGTAGCACATCCAGATGATCGTCCCCAAGCCAAAGTTCGGCAGGGGCAGCGTGGAGGGCCTGCCGGACAGCTGCCGCATCCATCTCCACTTCTGCTCATGAGGGAGCAGCCTGATGACTGCTCCCTGAGTGTACCTGTCGAGGTCTTGCTCCTTCTCCCACCGCATCTGGATGATGACGCGTAGGTGAGAGGAGCTCAGGATTCCCCCACGAGCTTCTCCAGCCCCGCAGTGTCCATCTGCCTGCGCATCCGGAGCTGGAAGGCGTGCAGATGCACGACGACCTGCTGCACCCATGCTCCCGGTCGCTTGCGCCAGTAGTCGAGGTTCTGCGCGAGAGCAGCCCTCAGGTCAGCGAGCCGTGTCTTGCGGTCCCCGGGGGCATGGGAGAGACGATGAAGCTCCGCCGCCGAAACAGGCCAGGGCTTCTCCCCCAGCACGTCCTCGACCATGAAGCAAACCTCGTAGAGCTGACCCAGCGCAATGCGCAGGTCCGAGTCGGGGTGGGCCGCCTCAGTGAGCTCCTTCGCCGCCACGGCCACCAACTCCCGCATCAGGATCTCTTGCTCAGGGGTCATGCTCCGAAACCGGATCTCAAGCTGGCCAGGCACAATGGGGACGAGCTGGGTCACGAACTCTCGCAGGACATAGTCCCTCAAGGGGATGGTTTCGAGTCTGCCCTCCAGCTGCACGTTGCGATCGAAGGCCTCCCGCATGTACTCGACCTGACGCCGATCGCGGATGAGCGCCATATCCTGGGCGTCCATCAGGACCTTGTACTCCTCCAGCTCCGCCAACTGCTCCATGCTCAGCAGCGTGTCGCGGTCGGCTCCCGTCTGCCCCGTCGCAGGGCTCGGACCCTCCGTCTCCCCCGTCAAAAGCTGACGAGCCTCCTCCAGACCGAAGCCCGCGCCTTCCAACGCCTTCCGCAGACGTACGGACTTCACGTCGAGTGCTGGGTCTGCACTCTCACTGGACTCCGGTTGTCTCCCAGCTTTCGGACGTTGGGCATTGAAGGCATCCACCGCCGCCTTCGACGACGCGGAGTCCATCCGGGCAGGTTCTTCCTGAGCTGTGATGCGTTGCACAGAGCTCAAGGGGTTCGCCGAACGACGCTTGGGTTTTTCGTCCATGGGAGACCTCACGGAGTGTTGCCTAAGAGAAGCCGCACAGTGCGGCTCGGGCACGAGACGACCAACCACTATGGGTGTGGTAGCCTCGTGCCGTCAAGAGGTAGGTTGAAAGGGGTTCATCGGGGGTTCACCCAGGGGTGTAGGTGCCGTATTTCACAGCACGGTACGCTTCATCTCGGATGAACTCGCCGACGGTAGCTACCGTCCCCTCCAGGTCTCGCGTGCTGGCCAGGGAGACCCTGGCCAGCAGCAGGATCGCGGCCTCAAAACTGTCCGCGTTCGCCTGCGTCGGGTGTGCGACCACGACGGGCCCCTCCCCGAGCCCACCCGAGGGGGGGAGGTCAGGCAGGCGCGTCTGAAGCGTGCGGCGGCTCCCACTCGAGTCGATCCTGGTGACCTTGCCGTAGTAGGCACCGTCGACCTGGAAGATGATGAGGGCATCGATGCGGTTGTGGATGGAGTCGGTGGCCAACAACTCCACCTCCCCCTCATCGCGCACCAGGGTGGCCGTGCCCGTGCGGTCGAACATCACCGGGGCCTTGCCAGCGTCGATGCTCGCCCTCGCCACCGCTCTCGGTGACGTTGGTGAGAGCGATGACCCGATCGCCCTCTCGAAGCGTGCTGGAACCAATCATAGGAACTCCTCTGGTGGTGGAATAGATCCTCGGGTAGAACCCGATGTAGGGCGCCAGTGCCTCCGCTGCCGCGTCGCGGGCGAGCCCCCCGCCTACATGCCCGTCATCGTGCTCAGGGCTCCGCCTTCTTCTGTCGCGTCCTTTCAGGACGTTTCCTCGGGGGTTGCGGGAGGTGCGCCTCAGCCTCTTCCTGGGTCAGGTAGAGTTCGGTGACCTGCTCCGACCCCAGGTAGGTCTCATGCCCAGAGGCGTCTCGGCACCGCCAGAGATCAAGAGAGTAGGATGTCGTGCTGTGGACCTTGCCCTGGATCTTGACCCTCCGAATGGTGATCGCTGAGACCCACGCCTCTTTGACCACGGAGGTCAGGGTGCCAACCTCGTGACGCTTCACGCCCCCTTTGCACACCCAGCGGGTGGAAGGCACGGAGTCCGCCGAGGAGCGGGCACGGCACTCCCATGCCCGCTCAATGCCGTCTGACCCCTGCATCACTCCCCCGCCCCTGCCCTCGCAGACAGGGCATACGCCATCAGGGACGGGGATGTAGGTCTTGTCGATGATCCACACCAAGTCCCCTACGTCGGCACGCAGGGGGCAAGTCACCTCGTGGGGGTACTCCAGTTGGGGGGGAGGTACGACCTCCTTCGGCGGGTCATGGTGTACGGGACGGGTGAAGAAGTTCTCTGTCATGGGCGTCTCCAGGCCGAGGCGAGTTGGGCCTCAGTGATGTTCGAGCCAGTGAGGTAGGCGCCGCGCAGGTCGGCGCCTGCGAGGTTGGCGCCTTCGAGGTTGGCACCTGCGAGGTTGGCGTGGGAGAGGTCGGCGTCGATGACGCGGGCACGGGAGATGTCGGCGCCGGAGAGGTCGACGTTGTAGAGGTTGGCTCTGAGGAGGTTGGCACCCCCGAGGTCGGCGCGGGTGAGGTTGGCGCCCTGGAGGTTGGCGCCGGCGAGGTTGACGCTCTCGAGGTTGGCACCGGCGAGGTTGGTATCGGCGAGGTTGGCATTGAAGAGGTCGGCACCTCCGAGGTCGACGTTGGAGAGGTTGGTACCGGGGGGGAGGGGGAAGTGGGCAAACCACCACCCCAGGTATGGCCGTATCTGCATGGGCGCCCCCGCGCGGATGATTGCGGGAACCTCCCCGAGGGCCACTCCATCAGGGAAGCATTCGCTGAAGGCCAAGAGGCCTTCATCGCATGGCTGTAGAGACTCCAGTGCGGCGAGGGTGATAGGGATCGCAGGATCATCAGCAGGGTGTGTCATCAGGGGGGGCATCCGTTGGTGTAGTGGGTTTGAGCGCAAGAAGCTTGCGCTCCGCCAGGAGCTCCCTGGCTCCTAGCACAGCATCCCGGGCGTCCAAGGCATCCTCCCACACCTTTTTCCTCAGAGCGTTCTGATCACGATAGAGCCCCTCGGGGGCATACATGATCAGGCGGAATGCATCGTCAGCAAATCGCTTCTTCTCCAGGCAGACCTCGAGCAACCGCTCTAGTTGCTCGAGGCTCAGCTTGGCCGCAACGGCTCGTGTCTCTGGTTTGGTTGCCATCGACCACTCCTTCGTTCGGGAGGCAGCTCTTACGCCCGGGAGAGAGCTGCTGCTACCCTTTCGCGGGCAGCACTTGGTATCCTCCGTATCTCCTTGGCTACCTCGTGCATGTCACGCACCTCGGCCGGGAGCTGGACAACGTAGTGCACGAGGGCACCCGGGTCAGGGGCGAGCTGCACCAGCACTGCGACCAGACACCCGTATCCCTCGGGGTTGTCCGGCAAGATCGATAGCAGGAGTTCACAGCAGAACCCCCGGTCGATAGGGGCTCCCCGATCATGGGCCTGTCTCTCCCAGGCCGCTACCAGTCGACCCTGAAAGGGGCGGGGAGCTCGGCGGATGAGCTCGTTGATCCTTGCCGTGTCGTCCAGCAGCACGAGCGCAAGCAGCGCTTGCTGCTCGGGGAGGATCCGGGAGAAATCCTCCCCCGCCACGAAAGCGAGGGCACGTGTCTTGAGGGTCGGTGAGTGTCGGACCTCACGACTCAAGGACGTCACGACGTGGGTGTTTGCCTCTGGAGCTCGCACTAGACGCTGCAGGACGTCTTCGATAGCCTCGGGGGGGACGCCATCTTGCATCCAGTACAGGGACAGCCTCGAAAGGGTCTCCTGAGCCTTTTCGTCTTGCCGGTGCGCCGCGTCCCGCAAGATGTCCCCCCAGGGGATGGGGGTGTGTGTGAGTCTCTCCCAGGTAGGCCCCGACCTGCCCTCGTGATGCTCGATCAGTGCCTGAGTGAGCGCCTCGTAGTGCTCATCGCCAAGATGCTCACGCGTCCAGAAGCACGCGGAGAATCCCTCGAGGAAACGGGCGTCCACAAGGAAGCCGTTGAGATCCAGGACGCGCGTCGTAGCCGCCCGCTTCAGCACGCGTAGCACATCGTCGTGAAACTCTGCAGAGGATCCGCGGGGCTGGCTCACCAGCACAAGAAGCTCAACATCACTCGCCATGGGCGTCCCCCCTCGGACCTTCGTCAGAATGGGTTGTGGCGTCCTCCCTGACAAATCCGTCAGGCCAACGGAGTCGTAGTTTGTCGATGTTGGCCTGTGCGACCTCGCCCAGGGGCACGTCGAGCGTTGCCGCGAGCACCGCGTCGTCGAAGGTCATACCGTGCGCCCCCCTCCGAACTGAGTAGCGACGATCTCGCCGTCGCCGTGCTGGCAGGCAACCCATCGATGGTCGCCTTCCGGTTGAGTGTCTCTTCGTCTCCCATTTGACCTCCTGTTGCACCCGTGGTGGTGTTCGGTGTGAGCGCTGAGTCGTCCTATCAGGGGGCGTTGCCCACATCCCCGGCGCCCACACCGCATGTTCCATTAGTCGGGTTCGCCGTCCACGCAACCCCACGCCCGGCGCGCGGTCCAGTCGTGAAACCGTGTCGCCCACGGCCTACCCGAGATACCCAGCAGGGGGCGGGCGATGGCGTTGTGAACGAACGTCCACATGCGTCTTCTCATGGTGTCCTCCAGTGACAGGCATTGCACACGTGTGCAATGCCTGGACGCTCACGCGATCCAACAGTTGAGGGGGATAAGCCCCAGCTCACGGGACACCTTGTCCACGATGTCACTCAGCTCGCCCAACGCGAGGTCAGACGTGACAGGGACCTCGCATGGATCCCCGGCGTCTGCCCACGCGGCGTAGTCGATCCGCACCGGCATGGACTCCGTCACGGCCCGCACCTCGGCCCGCAGCTTCTCGAAGTCCCGCCCGACTCTGGCGCATGCATGCATGCTGTAGCAATCAAAGTCGATGACGTACTCGAAAGTGCCCCTGTTTGCACGGATCACGGCGTGCTCCACGTCGTCCCAGCAGACACCCGACCGCTCGAGGGCAGCAGGATCCGAGCACCAGTCCCCCATGCCTCCCCAAGTACGAAGCCGGCCCCGGCTCGAGCGGCCCACCAAGGTCACTCCGAACGCAAACTCCCCATCGATGTGAATGTCGGCGTTGACGGCTGTTGGGTTGTCGGGGAGGGTCGATGATTTGCCTCTCCCCCTGATGATGGCGGTTACGATCTTCACTGCGCCTCCTGCTGGGTCGAGACCAGGGGTGCCCTTGTCGTCGAAGGTCATTTGCGCCCACATCCAAACTGGGTAGCGACGTCCGGAGGACGCCTCGATGATGTGCTTCACGAGTTCCTGGGGGGTGAGTAGCTCCATGAGCTGCGTCACCACGGTCCTGCGCGAGGCAACCCCACCGGGGAGCTCCGCATGCTTCCCCGACAGGAACACAATGTACGAGAACTCTCCGTCGATGACGCTCAACAGGTACGCCTCCACCTGACTCCGCAGGAGGGTGTCGTCGGCAATCTCGTTCTCCTGGACGACCTGCGGTGTCGTCCCCTCGAGCTCCTTTGCGTCTCGGCCCCTCATCATGGCACCCAGGGAGCGGCCAATGTCGGCGGTGGCCTGGGCAGCCTCCTCGAAGGAGTTGCGGACGACGTAGCTCGCCTCCAGCAGCTCCTTCCCGCGTTTCAGCTTGATGTCGATCGCGAACCACGCCCCCACGTTGAAGGTCTCGCCGGTGAGGCCGTGTCCCAGGTCACCGACGTAATCTAGACCCTTCCGGGTCCAGGTGCCGCCAAGGATGCGGCTCAGAGTCTCTGCCACGTCGTCCGTCTTCTTCTCAGTCATTAGGTGACTCCAGGTCTTCAGCTCGATTGTTCTTTGGGAGGATACAATCGAGCTGAGTGATAGGTCCCACGCCGGGGAAAGAGTTACCTCAACCCCCAGACGCCGGCGGATTGTTTCCAGGGAGAGGCCACTCATTGATGCCGATGGCTCGTAAGACCTCGGGGGTGATGGTCAGTTCCCCGATTTGCTCCCACCATCCCCCATCTCCGGGGGCATCCTCCACGAGCTGCTGGGCGAGCTTGTCGATCAGGGCGTGGACCTCTGGGCTCTCACACCAGGACGGCTCGTCCGTGTACTCGACCGTAGCCAGTGCGCCCCACAGGTCGCCCGGACTGGAATCGCGGACGGACTCCTGGATGAGGTCGCGGATGGCGCTGGCTATCGCGTCGACCTGATGGGTTTGTACGGGCTCCCACAGGTAGACCACTGGGGGCGCATCGCCTTCGATGCCCTCGAAGGCGATGTGGATGGCATCGAGCAGCATGTGGCAGTCATAGCGGCCATCCTGCGTCGACCAGCAGTCGAGCAACGCGTTGGCCTTGATGGTCTCGAGGGGCAGGTCCTCAGTCAAAGGGCACCTCTGGTTCGATGTCTTCGGTGACGTCGTCCTGGGTGTATCCCGTGAGGATGACCTCCCGGTAACGCTCGAGCTTCTCGTCCTTGCAGCGCTCGCAGACGCGGCAAAGCTCGATGCCCTGCGCGTCATGCGCCCACCAGCTAGGCTCGCAGCTGGGATGCCCGTTGAGGCAGGAGTGCTCCGTAGTTTTCATGCTTCACTCCGGGGATGCTTTGAAGGCATCCAGTTCATCGAGCGCCCGGCGCAGCGCGCTCGTCGTTGTGCGGAAAGCGTCACGTACCCGGCTGCAGCGGGCGCTGTCATCTAGGTGGTGGAGGTTGGAGTCGATCGCCGCTGCATAGGCGGCGTCGTTGGCCTTCCGCGCCTCCTCGACACGAGCGAGGAGCGCCACCTCGCGCGCCTTTCTCAGCGCCCTCTTCGCGACGAAGGTCAAGCGCTGCTCGGCGGCTTCCTTGCCCGCAAGGAAGACCTCATCCAGCTGCGTCAGGGCCAGATCAGCGAGGGGCAGGTCCCACCGAAAGGGGTGCCTGCGGGCCTCCTTCAAGGTCTCGACCAGCCGAAGTAGGTTCAGGCCCGAAGTCCGAGCCGAAGTTATGACCATATGGGCTTCTGGGGCGATGAAGTCGAACTCGTCGCGGGAGCTCCCCCTTCCGGACCGTCCCTCTCGACTCCGCTTGCAGATGAAGAGTCCCGTCTGGGGACAGCTCCACCCTGTGTGCCAGGTCCTCTTTGCATCCCGGCGCCTGAAGGTGGCCACCTGGGCCTCGTGGAGGCCCAGCGCCTTGATATGCCCGTTGAGCCCCTTGCTGTAGGGGGTAGACTCCTCGCGCCAGCGTGCCAGCGTGCCAGGCGCGCCCGGCGCACCAGGGCATCCTCATCCGGTGTGAGGGGTCCAAGCTCCCCCTCGGTGTCATCAGGCATGATTCGTCTCCGCGCCGTCCACGTGCATGGTGACCTGGACGTGGAGATGGAACTTGACCTGCTGGCGCCGGTCGCACTCCATGCACTCCACGCACAGGTCCACGTCCTCGTCGCTGTCGACGTCCGAGAAGTCCACGTCGCCCATGTCGGTCTCTTGCACGTGCCCGCACGTGCAGCGCAGGGTTACGCGGCCTGGGACGTACAGCACCCGAGCGCCCTCGAACCAGGCGCCCTCGTTGTCGGGATTGTCATACTTGACTGTCATAATCTCTCCGTGTAGGTCAGTGGGGCAGAGCCAGGTATCTGCCCCTGTGAGAATCATACGCGTGCCTTTCGACTGACGAGGATGGCCTCGTCTTTCGATTCTAGCTGGGTGACCAACCAGTTGATCGAGCGCGGTGGCAACATGAGTTCGGTGGAGGCTGCGGCGTGGGCAGCACGGGCGGCGGAGATACCTGCGGGGGGTCGGAACCTACCACGTCGGGAGGAGAGGCCACGGACGAGGACGTGCAGAGATGGATCTCGGTGGGGGTGGAACCCCCTCCCATGGGGAGAGGCGTCGTGGCGCACAGCTGGGCGTAGCTCGCGATGAGATGCTCAACGCGGGTGGCATCGGGCCCCGGGGGCACTCCGATGGCATCGAGCCGTCTGTGCAGGTGGCGCCAGACGGATGCCACCGACTGGTTGATCTGACGGAGGGCGTGCTCGGACCTGAGCACCCGCTTGTGCTCGATGATAAGCCGGCGCATGCGCTCCGGCAACTCGCCCTGCGGGATACCGAGGGCATCCAGGTAGGCCTCGTCAGGCATGAAGTTGGATGGAGGCTCAAGCACGGATTCGCTGGCTGCCGCGATGGTTGACTTGCTCGTCATTTTTCGAAGTCCTGTTCCAGGCTCCCGCCCACCTGTAGGGGCCACAGCCTGTAGGTTACCTTGGGATGTTTGCAGCTGGGTTTGTCGCAGGCGATGCGCCACCCCGCTGCGGTGAGGAGGGGGGTCACCTTCTTCAGGAAGCTTTGGCTTGCCATCGTCAGCTCCTGATCGAGGGTGAACGATGTGCATCCGCCACGAAGCGTCTTGTTGACCAGGTCGATGAAGGCGTTGATGTTGTCCTGCTCCACCTCCTCGCACGAGAGGATGCGTGGCTGCCGGACCACAGGCGGGTCCACACGCATCTTGCTGTCCGAGGCATCCTGGGGGTGCCCGAGGATGTCGAGATAGGCGCAGTATGCATCGGTCCCCGACATCCCGACCGACTCCAGGCCCAGATATCCAGCCGTGACGCTGACCCACGCCCTGAGCGTGGTCCGCGCATCGTTACGATCGCGGACCATAGCCTCCACGGCGTCGACGATCTCTCCCGCGGAGGTGTTCCGGGCATGGACGGCTCGGGCGATCTGCTTGAGCACTTCTGTCTGCGCGTCTGAGCTCTCGGTGCGCTTCATCGCAGCGTCGCGTTCAGTCACCGCGCAGCCCGGGCAATAGGGGTCGCCCTCGATGATGTGGAATGGGCGCGAGACGACCTTCCCGCAAGTGGTGCAGGTCTCCATGGTTCGTACCTGTGTCAGCGCCATTGTCCACTGTGGGTGGACGATGGCGAGGTCCATTGAGTCTCACCCCGGGGAAAGAGTCGCCTTCAGCCCCCAGGGCAGTACTATTGTCAACCATATGGTTGACAATCAGGGCGACCGCCCTGATCAAAAAGGGATGGCCCGCAGGTGGTTCCGCAACGAGATGAGGAGGCTATGGAAGCTCCACTCCTTGAGCGTGCATGAGCCCTTGGAGTCCACGGACGCGCGCCACCCCGAACTCTCGACCGTGACCCTCCAGCAATCGCACCCCTCCATCTTGGTGTGATTGAACCCCACCGTGATGTAGCCCCCCCCAGGCTGTTCCCGTCCTCACCCAGGTAGTCCTGGAGCCGACGGGCGACTGCGAGTGCCTCTACGCTGTCGGTGTGCTCCCCCTTCAGGATGTGATCGTCCACTTCTTCTCCTTGGCCAGCTCTCGTAGGGCGGCCTCGTCCGTTTTTGGGATCACGACATGGAAGCTCATCGTCGTCTTCTTCTTCCTCCATGCCCGAAAGCAGGTGAGGAAGCTCTTCACCCACGAGGACTCCTTCGTGGGCCCGTCGTAGATGATGAACCCCGCGTCCCGAAGGTCGTAACCGCCCTTCGGGTCCGGCTTGTCGGACTCCGAGACACACCAGAACGCCTCACCGTGTCCGTCCCACCACGCGTCGTCGTGGGGCCATCCATTGTCGAGGAAGTCCCTGAGCTCTTCTCCTGTGACTTTCATGACTCTTCTCCGGTAGGCCCGTCGTAGTCGAAGGGCTTGAGGGGGGCAGCGTTGGCGATGCGTTCGATCTCATCATCATCACCCACGGCCATCACCACGCACCGTCCAGCCGCGTTCCGGTAGTCGATGTGGCCGCGCGTCTCGCGGCGCAGGCATTCCACCCACGCGTCAGCCACCGCGTTGGTGCACCCCCAGCACGGCGATGGTACGCCCGCTGGCGAACACCACGGGATGGCAAAAGGCGTTGGAGTACTCCAACGCCGGAGGCATGCTCGCGCGGACCATCTCCACAATCCTTGGGTACTTCTCAGGCTGCACGCCGAGCACGCTCATCGAGTGCCTGGTCAGGAGTAGCCGTGAGCTCCATGACGATCCGGGTGGCCACAGCATCAGCTGCAGCCTCCCACGCCACGCCACGCACACGTGGGGTGTCGCTGCCTGGATTGCGTCCCACGTCGGAACGGGCTTGCCGTCCCAGGTCTTGCCTCCTGTCGAGGCGTTATAGGCTTCGAAAGCCTCTTGCCCCCTCGACTTCCCCGTCATTCAAACCTCCTTGGGGTTCTTGGCGAAGTAAGCCTTCTCCGCCCTGGAGCAAACAGCCTGAAGCCGTTCGTTGGCGCGGATGCGCCCGCCCTCGATGATCGCGATGAACTCCGCCTGGAGCTCCAGGATCTCGCTGAGAGGTAGGTCCCAACGCACACCCTGCTCTCGGGTGTAGCGAAGAATCTCCAAGACCTGGAGAGCTGTCCCCTGGCATGCCATCGCCTTCGCGACAGGCCCAATGAGCGTGTACTCCGGAACCGACCGGAGCGGGTTCGCCAGGGACGCGATCTTCTTCCCCTTGGCGACGAAGAGCCCGCTCTCGGGGTCGAGCCAGCCCTCCCAGGTCCTGCCCTGGCCTCCGCACTGGCCGGTGGTCTCCGCAGTCCCAGACAACAGGCCCATCGCCTTGGCGTGGTTGGGGAAGGACTTGGAGTAGGGGTTCACTTCTTGGCGGCGCATCGCCTTGACGGCATCGCCGTGGGCTGCGAAGGCAACCTCTGCGTAGAACCGTGTCTTGTTATAGGTCTCGGCGTCATCCACGTCTTACCTCCTGTCATTCGTCGTCGTAGAGGGCTCGGACATCGGGGTGCATCTCCTCCATTGCGCTATCGAGCTTCTCTCGGAGGGCGCCCTCCGCCAGCCGCTCGTCGGCCAGCGCCTGCTTGGCCAGGGTCAGCTCAGCTGTCAGCGAGAACTCGATCTCCCGCAGTCGGATGACCTCTTTCTGGTCAGCCTTGCTGACCACGCGGTATTTCTCCACGAACTCGTTGGCGCGGAGGAGTACTGCCTCCAGCTCCGTGACCTGGGCCTGGATCTCGTGGAGCTCCTCCAGGCGAACTGCATCCGCCTGGTTCAGCACTGACCGAACGAACCGCAGCTCGTCATTGGCCTTGGCGAGCTGATGGGAGGTCCGCTCCCGGTTCGCCTGGAGCTCCAGCGCCGTGGATCTCCAGTCGATGCTGTCGCTGCCGCTGTCGAGGGAGCGTACCAGCTCCCTCCAGGTCTCGTAGGAGGTGTGCAGCTGACCAAGCATGCGGAGGTTCCACTCGCATGCCCCCACGACCTGCTGGTGGAGCCCCACGTGGCGCCGGGTGTCCTCGACGCAGAGCCAGCCATCGACCTCGTTGTCCTCGAAGCAGAGCTGAATCCGGGCCACGATGCGTGGCGTCAGCGAGGCCTTGAAGCTGAGCTCGTAGCTCTCAGGCCGCACGTAGCGCGGGTGCTCTCCCTCACCGAGCTCCGTGGGCTCATCGGCAAGGTGGTGGGTGCAGGTGCTTTCCCACGCCGCGGGCCAGACGCGCGGGAGCTCTTCGGCGATGGCATCGATATCAGGGGGTTGCATCTTTCTTCTCCTTCTTCGGCTGGCGCTTCGGCCTCTCGAAATGGACCGTTGCCTCCAGCTGGTAGTTGACCGACCGGGTCAGGGGCATGCAGACCTCGACGCGGAACACCCTGCCCGTCCGTGTAGGAGGCTCCAGCCTCTTGCAGAAGACGTCCATCCTCTTTCCGCGGATGGCATACCCGATGGGCATGAGGTCACGGGCGTACATGAGGGCCACGTCCTGGATCTGCCCCTCGATGTCAGTCGGGGGCACCGTCGTGGGATGGATGTATCGCCGGACATCCACGGTCATCTCGCGGTCCTTCGCAACCAACCAGACATCGCCAAGCGGCTCCGCCTCGAGGTTGTCGGGGTGGAGGTACCAGCGCACAGTCTCTGGCGACTGCTGCACAGTACCCAGCATCATCGGAGCGATGTCGACGTCCGCTCGGGTGTGGAGGTCTTTGATGCAGCGGACCTCTCGGACGGTTGCACCGCCCGTGAGCGGGTACTGGACCTCCCCGAGGAAGTCTGCTGTCTCCTTGGCCGTGTTGGCGACCACGTACTCCACTCGGATGGTTTTCCACAGGAACAATCTCTTCATGTGGTCGTCCCTTTTCCTTAAAAGAAACGGGGGTTTACGCCCCCTGGACGTTCGAGTCAGGTGTGACTCGAACGTCTTATGTCCTGAGCCAGATCGGGGGTACCACAATCTACGATTGTCCGGTGGAGTCTACCCATAACATGAGTGCATCACTGCGCAGCAGGTTGGGCGTCGGGTTGACTCTACGGGGGTTTTGGGTGATCCCCCAGGCCCAGATGGCCTGGCGTTTACCGGAGGTGAAATCATCACCCCGCAGAGTGATGTGGGTGCCGGGCGGGCAGCCTACCTTTCGGAGGTAGCGTCGGAGGCGCCGAAGCGCCCCCTTCCGTGTGATCTTGAGTGGGGGGGATGAGCTGCCTGCCCGCCCCGAGTGGAGCTCCACGTAGCGCCACGTGCCGACCCGGGTTTCGGACCCCGAGCCGCAGTCGATGGCCACGTCAGCGGCGGCGCCCATCGCTGCGCAGATCGTGCGGAAGGCGTCGGGATCGACTCCCAGGAAGTCTATCCCCACGCGACAGGGAGGCGCGGGGGCAGGTGGTTCCGACAGATACCAGCTCAACTCTTTGAGTATCATGACTTCTCCGTGTTCATGTTCATGCATGATTTGACACGAGGGGGAGGCTAGGGCTGGGACAAGCGCATCTCCGCCACGAGTTCGAAGCCCGCGTTAAGCAGGGTCACGAACCAGTCGCCGGGCATACGCTGGTGCTCGATGTCGGTGGCATTCAGCCTCCGTACCCGGACCCACCCCTTTCCTTGGTGCAGCCGGCACAGACCTCGGCGCTCCAGGGCCTGGAGTTGTGGCCGTGTTACTTTGTCGAGGATGTTGCGGGGGTGAAGCAGCCGCTCGGTCCGGATGCTTTTACCGGGCCCGTCCACTGCTGCCGCCAGCACCAGCAAATGTTGCAGCTGCTTAGGTGTCAGCGCCTTCATGTCTCCTCCTTCTCGTGATCGGGGGCCACCACGTAGGTGCGCTCTCGCAGTCGGTGCACGGATGGCGCGCTGACCTCGACCACGAACCGTTTGATCTTGAGCACCCGCAGGATCTCATGGACCTGCGAGTTGCGCAGCCTGGCGGGTAGGACCTGCGCCTGGATCTGGGCCACCGTGCAAGGCCCCCCCACCCTGGAGAGCGCATCGAGGACGCGTTGCTCCCGAGGGCTTGCGATGATGGGGTGGCGACTCCCATCGGGACTAACCGCCCCCGCAGGGATTGGGTACGTACCTCGTGAGCTCACCAATGCCCAGAGGAAGGCACGGGATTGTGCCTGCTCCCTGTTTTGAAGGCCCACCACCTCCACCACACCCTCCTCGCGCAGGGAGTTCAGTGCCGCCCGAATCGTGGAGACCACGCCACTGACGTGCGCGGTCAGCTCGAGAGCGGTGAGGCACGTCTGCTGGGTCAGGACCTTGACGATGGCATTGCGCGCGTTCAGCATCTTCCTCGGAGGGCGGTACCGAGCCCGGTGAGGCAAGCAGGCGGCACCCTCCACGACCTGGTAGACGCGCATGGGGCGTTTGCGTTTGGTTCGGGCTGAGCCAACCACTTCGACCGTCCCGGCTTCGAGCCACCGCTGAAGCCACCGGTACACCTGCGATGCCGATAGACCCGATGCCGGGATGAGGTCATGAGCCGTACACGGACCTCGGGCTTTGAGGGTCTCGAAGAGGGTCTCCTGACTGGTCACACAGCCCCCTGCTTCCGGAGGACATCGTTCACGATCTCAAAGAGGCTATCATCCCCATGCAAGCAGAGCAGCCCCTCGATCTCCTCCTCGAACTCAGTGCACAGGCTCCGAGCGCCAAAGCGCGCCCCCAGCAGGGCGCCAGCGACCGACGCATTCGTGTCGGTGTCTCCGCCCATGCAGATGACGTCGGTCAGGATAGCGCGCGGCCTGTCATCCACGGACTGAAACAAGGCCCACATGCCGACCTGGAGCGTGGCCAGCACGAAGGAGCCCTGCTTGTCGATGTCGACAAGCCGATCGGCCGTAGCCCCCTCCAGCCAGTGCTGCACCCTCGGGTCGCTGAGGTGGGGCTTGCGCAGGCGAGCCAGCATGCCAGCAATCTCGGCATCTGCATCCCCCTTGAGCAGCATGTGGATGGTCTGCGCGAGCACACCGCATGCCTGGGTGGTGGCGTCCCCTCCGTGGGTGAGGAGGGAGTAGTACCGACTCAGCATGTAGAGCTCGGGGCTGGCGGCATGCTGCCCGATGATGACCGGGATGGCGGGGGTCCTCATCAAAGACCCATTACCCTCCGACGGAGGAACGCCTACCTGGGAGGCAGCAACGTGCGGGGAGTTCAGGAATCGGGGGTGTTCGATCACCCGGCGGGTGTGACCCCCCGAACCCTTGCCTCCACCTTCGAGCCAGCTGCGCAGCGCTGCGGCCACGCGTAGGTTCATCCCCGGCCCGTCAGCACCCACGCGGACATACCATTGTCCCGGGTCCGTCTTTCGAGCCTCCTCCAGGAGGATGCGCAGCTGTGCAGTGTCGTCGCTGCCCTCCCCACGGGCGTAGGTCTCCCCATTGCTCCTCGTGGAAGCCCGAAGCTCCAAGCTGCGTCCCCCCGAGGCGATGACCTGCTCCGACCTCATGGTCTCGAACGGGATGCCCAGGGCATCCCCCAGCACGGCACCCAGGATGGTGCCGTGGGCGCGGTCTGCGTACGTCCCCGCCCTGATCTTTTCGAACTTGTACATGTGACCTCCATGCAATGGTGAGGACCGCATGGTGCGGTCCTCATTCAACTTATGTCCAGACCGCGAGGGCTAAAAAGAAACCGAGCAGGGGGTGGAGCCGCGAGCCCACCCCCTGCTCGTCAGTCACCCAGCTCCTGCGCGATCTTGAGAAGCTCCTGCATCCGAGCTTCTCGCCTGTCGACATCGGCCAGGTCCCTGGCGATCGCGAGCTCGAACTTGTCGAGACGCGCGATCAGACCCTCGAGGTTCTCCGGGGAGATGCGCTTCAAGCGCTCCTCCAGGATCCGGATCGTCTCCTGGTGGACATCGATGAGCCGGTCGTGCCGGTCGAGCAACGCCTCGAGGCGCGCGAGGCGCTTCAGCTGGGCACCCACCCGGCTCATCACCTCGTCGGCCACCGCCGAGATCAGGTCCCTGTTCTGGTGGATGGTGTCCATCCTCCCACGGAGGTCCTTGATCTCCGCCTGGGCGTCCGCGAACGCGGACCCAACCGCCCAGCCGAAGGCGCTGAGGAGCGTGACGCCGATCCAGAAGCCCCACCCCAACGTGGGGGTAGATGCCGTTTCGAGCGCCACGATGCGCTCGTTGACCGCCCCCAGGGCGCGTTCTTGGCCCTGGGAGCTGTCCTCCAACAGGTCGAACCTGTCGTCGTGCTGCGCCATCAAGGCGCGCAGGGTCCGGTTGCTCCGGCGGAGCTGGAGCGTGCGCTCCTCTACGCCGGCCAGACGGTCCCCGTAGAGACCGTCTCTGCGGAGGGCCTCCCTGGCTTCGTTGATCTCGTGGACATTGAGGGGGAAGACTTCGTGCTGGCGGCTGTGCATGGTGGCTCCTTGGTAGGGGGGAAGCGACATGCTCCCCCGTCACAAAGCTTATGTCCTGGCTCCGCGAGGTTTCACGGCCCCCAGCTTCCCTCGAAGGTGTGTGGTGTCGATGTTGACTGCACTATGCGGCACGGACTAGATTCAGGGGTCCAACGTTTTGCCCCCCGGAGCATCTCATGGCACGCGATTTTACCTACGCCCCCCATCCCCTCAGGGCCCCCATGACCGCGCTCCAACTTCAACGGGTGGAGCCCACGAGGTACAAGAGCAACCGACGCATGACGACGGGAGCCGAGAAGGGCGGGAGCACCGGGGGTGTCCGTGTGCCTGATTTCCCAGCGCGCCTGAGCTACATCGCTCACAACATCAGACGCAACAGACCACTGCGGATGGTTCGCATGGTCATCGGCGAGGACATCGTTTACGAGGAGCAGTACCTCGCCGCCAAGCGATCAGGAGCCCCCGACAGCATGGCACGCCAGCGTGCCATGGACACAGCAGTTCAGTTCTACGACGACAAGCAAGACCTCCCTTCCGCGATGCGCTACCCGGGATACGCGGATAGAAACTTCATTCATCAACTCATGGCCCAAGGTGAGAACATGCCTCCGACACTCTCCGCCCTCAACCCAGCTGGAGCCCCCACGATCGAGAACGCTCGCAGCGCTGGCCTGGCCGGACCCGCCGTCTCCCCCGCGATTGGACCTCGTGGCGTGGCCACCAGCGGTCTCGGCGCCTCCCGACAGCAGATCTCCCAGACGCGGGCGCAGGGGGGCACCGCCCGCCAGACCGCGGAGAGGCTCCGCTCGGGGGAACTCCCCGATGGCTACAAGCGCTATCGCAGCGTCGATGGAAACGACTACGTCATCCAGGTTCGCACCCCCGACGGCCCTGCGGTCAAGGGCGCGATGATGACGGTCCTGGTCCATGCGATGGCCGAGATTGTCAAGGGGGGCAACCCCATCCGCGTGCTGGGCGCATGCCTCACCACAGTGCAGGACGAAGATGGCAAAGAGGTCGTCAACTTCCAGGACATCCTCCTCACCACCTATGGTAACGAGACCGATGGTGACGACGAGACTGCCAAGGGCGTCGGGTTCTCCTGACAGGGACATCGGCGGCCAACTCGCCGAGGGTGACAGGAACGCCGTGTTGACGGGGCCAGATGTCCACCAGACAAGATTGAGCGCCCGTGTTGAGCCACTCCTGTCTCGTGCACCTTCAAGGCCCTCCGGTGGTGCAAGAGTGCTGAATGTTCGATCAGTTAACCGCGTCC
>Ga0210043_1000393_pt1 | contig 45760 bp, 57 predicted proteins | sample CryGeymet201501t_FD_183990 | JGI IMG/M metagenome (GOLD analysis project Ga0210043, IMG submission 183990) | Groundwater microbial communities from Crystal Geyser aquifers in Utah, USA - Crystal Geyser metaG 2015-01t (SPAdes) (version 2) | ecosystem: Environmental > Aquatic > Deep subsurface >... | reverse complement strand
ACTGCACTACGATAAAGACGCTGTGTAGAATTGATTACACCAGGCTCTAGGCCATTCCACATGTGAGCAGTAATAGTCGCAGCTTGTTCACCTAGACTTTGTCCGGGATTGTAGACTGGTCCTCCAAATGGTATGCGTTTATTACTCGCTACCTCCCTAACTTTCTGCAGCATGATTTCTTCACTAAAGAAACGTGAACCAAGCTGTTTCCAGGCTTCCAGATAAGTTGGAATAAACTCCTCCTCTTTACCGAGGATAAGAGCATTGATCGGATCAGATAACAATGAGTAAGGATTGTATTGAGATGGATTAATATACCGTCTACGAAGCTTGTCATCGTTGAGATATATGAGAGGAGAGTTAGCATCCCACGGTGGAGTGAATTGCTTAATATCTTTATCCTCTTCTTCATCCGTGCCGGTGAGGAACATACCAACACCAGCAGCAATAGTATTAACAGCTATCATAGCCGTTACGCCAGCCATACGACGCCAACCAATCTTTCTCAACTTCGGATTGTCAGAAGCGATTTCAAGTTTAGCTCGCTCGATAGTATTGAAGGTAGTCCGTATAACCTCTGATTGGAAGGATACGAATGTACCAAAAAGAGGAAACTTTGAAAGATTCCTAATCCTAGCTGGCACACGACTATAATCCTGATAAACTCCCTTAATAACCTCTGCTGCTTCAGCTTCAATATCTTCTCGTGTCCGACCACTACCCTCATACGCGTCTTGCAAACGAGCATTCTCTGCCTCGAACATAAGGATACGAAGGGCTACATCCTCTGCGCGATAGATGTCAGCCATTTTCTCCGAACCGTAACGAAGCTTGGAAAAAATTGATCCAGGCTTTGTAAGTACGTGGTTGAAGCTATCTAGGAACTGATCGTTAGATCCTTTTGATCCGGTAATGGTAGCATTAATCACTCCCTGAAGTTCACCAGCTTTTGCTCCCTCAACATCGAGGCCAAGTTCAGCATAGCGTCGCATCTTTGCAGCAAACTTAGCTGGCGTCTTATTTGCTGATACAACCCAGAATGCTTTAAGGGCATCCTTCATATGCTGCTTCGTCACATTATGCCCATTGGCAAGCATGAAAAATCCACCACCAGCAATATTGCGTACATGAGTAATCTGATTCAACACAGTCTTACTATACTTTGCAATACTATTTATACCAATAGCCCATTGCGCTAATCCACCATAGGTATCAGCATCACGGTAGCTCTCACGGAATGCTTCCGCAATTTCTGGATGAGTGTAAAGGCCAGCCAATGCACCGAAACTCTCATTGTTCGTAGCAGAGATTCTCTGCGTGAAGCCGAATGGAGCATCCTTCACATCATCAAAGAAATAGATGCCCTTATATTGCTCTGCTACTTCTCGCAGATGCAATCCGTTATGTACAATGTTAGCAACCTTTCCTAGCGTCCGTACATAGTTCGCTAATGGATTCGTATATTCTCCCATAAGGGCACGAATCTCAGGTGCAATATCACCACGCTTTTTCAGTGGACTAGTATCCACACGACCAAGCTTTTCTCCAGCAATAATAGCAAACTCAGAATTACTCGTATTACCGAGAATGTCTTGGATGAGGTTGTTAATTGCTGTATCACTCAACTCCGTACCAGCAGCTTTATACTGATCTCGAATAAAGTCATAGGCTTTAATCATTACATCTTCAGGAACATTACGTGCCCACTTAGGATCCTCATTCTTTTTATAAGCACGATGCAAGTAAGTTCCAATGTTCTTGCTAATCGCTAGCTCAAGAGGACCCTCTGCCAAACCTTCCCGAACGAGTGTACGAGATAGTTTGTCGATGTGCAGACGTGCTGCTGTTAACGCACCCCATAGCTCGTCGTTAATAAGCTCAGCCGTAATCCCAACTTTCTGTGTTTGTCCGGCTACTGGAGGAAGCATCCTTACTCCATCAAAGTAGGGTTCTCTAGGACCAGCCCGTAAAGCAGGTACATTTTGCATACGCTCAGCATTTCCGCGAAGCACATGATCCATAGCTTCCCAGACAATATCTGGAATACGACCAATCTCGTCAGTAGCAAAGAATCGCTTAATATCAATTCCACTATCCTTTCCAAGATGCTGAATGCGAAGAGCATTGATAATGTTCTCAAGATTCTGATTAACAGTAACAACCTCTTTCGCCAATTGTCCTTGACGAGTGCGATCCTTTTTCAAAATACTTTTAGGTGCACCTAACCGAAGATCAAGCCAACGCATAATCTTCTGTCGCCAAGTACCAATGCCTTGATCCTGGGATAAGTCTAACGTAGGATCGTCGGGTGAAACGTCGGACGGTTCTGACGGTGGCAATTGTTTGCGCGTGAACCCGCCAAACTCGGTCCCAGATGTGTTTTGTCGGGGTGGTGGGGGCATAGTGCCCGTTCCATCGTCGGTCGTTTCAGGGGTCGTTACGTTGCGTTGCACTCCAGTATTTTGAGTAGCAGGTAGATTATTTCTAACCGCAGGAAGGTTGCGTCCTTCTGCATTATCTGTTGGAGGAGGTGTTGGTGTATCTGGAGCAGCTTGTCCCTCAACTTCAAACTTACTGTAGTTTGGAGGAATAGTTTTGTACTTTGATCCCTCAGGGATTATGATAAAGATTGGCTGACCATTATCCGTCTCATTAAAAACAGTACCACCACTTGATGATTGATATGCCTCATCATTTTTGTATACAGCAAAACCACGACGAGCAAATGCTTCATATATACGCTGAGCGTGTTCACTAACAGTCGTGTCACTGGCGAGGTTTTTACCTTCTGATGAAGCCTGTTCAAGCATAGCTTGATATGCAACAAAGCCAAGACCTGTTCCGCGAATCTTGTCCTCAAGATGCGAAGTCCTTATTTGTAGATAATCTACTTCTATGTTACTAGCATATAAATCACCAAGTACCTCATCGGCACTGTTAAGATAACCTAATCTAATATAGTCACCAAAATTAATAATCTCTGCTTTAACATCAGTAGGGTTATACAAACCCTCAGCCACATTCAAACCGAACGCTTCCATAAGCTCAGTGTTCGGCAACCGAAGCTTACCTGTGGCCACAGCATGTTCTAGATACTTTGCATAGGTATCTTGCAGATCACTCATTGGCTCCAGACCAAACCAAGTAAGTGCATCTCGCATCAATCCAGCATCATCAGTAGATACAACAAAGATAACAGTACCATTAATCCCATCAGCAGTAATACTCTCTCCATCATTAAAGATATTAATAGCAAACTGTGGATTATCCGTGTTGTTGAAAACAGCAACAGGACTATCCGGCACTCCTATATTCTGTGGCATGAAGTCTATGAAGCCAGGAGCAGTAAATGCCTCTTCATAGGTTGCTTGCGCAGGACCACGAACTTCTGTTAGCTGTTCATTAAGCTGTGCAGCATTCTCTTCTGCATCTGGACTCAGACTAGGTTCATCCAATCTGGCTGTTAATCCAGTGTAACCAAGCTTCTCAAGCATATCACGAAGTTCAGCCTCCGTGTTATCTCCTTCTGGTAACCTACCACGCAGACCACGAATACGCTCAACAGCAATGGTTGCAGCTTTCAGTGTACCTGGATCATTGATTTGCTCCTCAGTAATAGGAGCATCTTTGAACGTTTGAACAAACTCATTAACAGGCTCAGCTTGAGCTTTTGCCTGAAACTTATCTACATACTTACGAGCTTCTTCAAGCGAAGAAATAAGTTTCGGATCTTCAGTCGCTTTAATCCTATCATTAATGGCACCGAGAGTAGCATTAGACGCACCACCAAGGATACCTCCAATTAAAGCACTCTCAACCACATCATCCATATACTTTCTGGAAGCATCATACATATCCTTCGCAACAATGTTGCTCATGTATGTCTGCGTTCCTTCCTGTATGAACTCCTCCAAACTACCAGCAGCAATACGACCAACAGCTTTTTTAAATGAACCACCTGTAACCTCGTCCAATCGACGAAGTGTGCGGCCTACAGGAATTGCGTCCGTAGCACCAATTGGGAGGTTCAACAAGAAGGTATTAAACGCTGTATCCTCATCACCAGTAGCTTGAAGAGCAGCATCAAATTCACTCGCTGCTTGTGTCAATGCACCCTGACCAAGAGCCAATGCAGGTCCGGCATAGGGTATAGCTGCCACACCAATGGTACCAGCAAGCTGACCACCACCAGTGAGTAGTTTCATCAGGAACTCATCCTGGAACTCAGGGTTTGTAGGAAACACTTCATCCAGACCACGACCAAGCTGTTCGCCAAATTGATACACCTTACTATCCTCTATCGAGGTGAAGGAATCAATTTCCTCTTGTGGGATTTGATTAACCTTAGCCAATCCCTCCACACTCTGATCGAGTAAGATAGCTGCTGATTTCGGAAGTTGTTCTGCGAAAGGACGAAGAAAACCTTTGGCCGCTGAACTAAAGCCACTAAAAAACCTACCAACATCACTGTTATCTTCCTGGGGCTGCGTAGGAGTTGTGGGACCTCCATCCAGGAATTTAACAGTGCTGTCAGTAGGCTGTGGTGCAGGTTCGTCAAGAAACCGTACAGTTGACTGAGTGCTCTTTTCAAGCTCCTCGTCGAGAAAACGTACCTTACCTACATCAGTTGTAGACTGAGATACAGTTGGTGCTTCATCGAGAAAACGTACAGGCATTAGTCAATGATAGCCATACGACCATTAATAGATACAAGACCCTTCTTACCACTGGCTTGCGCTTCTTCTACGCTCTTAAAAGAAGGAGGAGGATTAGGACCGTTGGGCAATTCCTGCACACTCAGTCCAAGCATATCAGCCGCACCACTTTTGAGCCTATCCTGTTGACGACGATACTTCCGAAGGTCTGCTTGCGTAGCTGTAATCTGGCGATTTATAGCATCTCGCTTTTCGTCATTCTCTGCAAGATTTAATTGAGACTGCAACTTACTAACAATCTCCTGTGTCTGTAAGATAGTATCATCGTAGCTATTAGCAAGCTTGATAGCTTCACCAGCACGTTTAATACCCTCATCGCTTGTAGGAGCATTTGCGTTGGTCGTACGAGCTTTCTCACCCTCAGTTTGAGCAACACGTAAAGCATTGAGTACAGGTGCAGTTTGCTGTTCAAGAGCCAATGCTCCCTCAGCTACTGCAACACGACGAGCCTCGAGCTGTGTTTCATTATCAGCGCGAGCATTATCAGCTTCACGATCTTGAATCTGAGATTCAGTATTCGCAATATCAGCTTCTGTCGCACGCTTTGTGAGCTGGTCACTTTGATCCTGACGAAGGCGATTACGCTCAGCTTCACGACCAGCATTGAATTCCTCTAGCACACTCTTACGACCTTCACCACTCAGACCACTGACAAGAATATCGCCAGGATTTTTACCGCCTTCAAGCTGTGTACGGAAATCTTGCTGTGCTCGTTGTTCTGCGTTAGCGATAGCAAAATCACCAATACCTCGACCAGCATTAGTACCATTACCAATGGCTATACCAAGATTAGCAAGCAGCTTAACAGAAGCTGGATCAGACAAAAAGTCACCCAGCTTGGACAACAAACTACCCTGTTGCTTAATCTCACTCGGCGCAAGAACTCCTGGAGGAGTCAAGTTATCATCTTCCGGAGGAACAGGTAGCATATTTGGTGGAGGAGAAGTACGCATAGCTTCTGCACTCATTGGAGCAGTTTTGCCATTATTACCCTCCCCAGTAACAAGTACCTCACCAAGACGACCCTCAAATGCTACATCAGTTGTAGCATTATTTGAAATGAGTTTAACACCAGCTCTCGCAAGCTCTGGCGTAAAGTCAATAGGGCCAATAGGCTCCCGTGTATTGAATGTATCTCCTACAGCCATGATCGTAATAGCATTGGTTAATAATTAACCTATTCTTACTTACCGCCAGCAAAACCGCCTGACAACAAACCAGCTCCAGTCTGAATACCGATAGACGCAATCTCTCGTCCAATACTCGGCGTACCTTCCAGTGAGCCAGCCATACCAGCAGGTGCAGCCAGAATATCAGCAGCTCTACGCGCAGATGTAAAATCCCACAATGCGGTTCCGAGAGCAAGTTCATTCTCTTTTTCCTCATGCACATTAATAGCAGCTGCTCGACGTTGCTTGTACTCAAGCTGAATGGCAGTAGCTACACGCTCATACTCTAAGCGAGTCTGCAGCATACCAGCTATGTTACGCAAACCAGTAAGGTAACGTTGTTCTTTCGCTTCCTTGTTTATAGAATCTGCACGTAAGCCAAGCTCAGTACGGCTAATGTCACGTGCTCTATCGTCACCAACATTATCCTGCCGCATGAAACCAATATGCTTAAGAGCATAATCAATAACAGCAGTATTGTTGCCAACCTCAGACTGGAACATATTCCCATAGAGGTTCATTAAGTCCGCCGGTTTGAGCTCTCCTCTATCCTGCAACGTTCCCATGAGATCAAGGGACGCATTAAGAATAGCCGTATGGTGTCGGCTGTTAGCAACTTCTGCTTCAACACCAGCACCAAGATCAGCGGCATGAGCTTGAATATAGAAACCAAGACCTTGCTGGAACATTTGCACATTAAGCTGTGCATCAAATTCAGCAACTTCTCGCATCTGCTCGGAACGAAGAAGAGCGACACCAAACATAAAAGCGCTGCTGTTCACAGCATTAATATCGCTCATTGTACCAGCGTACTGTCCTACCTGCTGCTGATATGTAGTCTCTCTCCGAGCAGCGTACTGCGTTACAATCTCAGCTGTAATCTCCTTCGAGATAAATCTTTCAATTACTCGAATAGCAGCTTTAAGATTATCCTCCGCACTTGTAGCAGCATTCTGTAAAAGTGGAAGAATGTTAATCTCACGAGGGATAGAACAATCCTGTAAAACCGTAGTGGCCTTACTAATGATATTCCCCCAAGCTGTTGTAGCAGCAGTAAAACTTGCCTGTGCCTGCGCAGCAGAACTCGCACTCGTTACAAGACTTTCAATCGAAGTCTCATTAGATGCTGTACTGTTCACTGCCTTGATTAGAGCAGGCAGTTGAGCAATAAGCGTTGAAGCATGGGAAGCAAAAAGTGTTGCCGGATCTTCCAGGGTTGTTGTTGGCGTACTCGCACTCAACGTACCCATTGCTGCACTCGCCCCGCTTACGGCGAGAAGAGCTTGCGTTACATAGGAAGCGATATTGTCAATATCATATCCAGTGACATTGCTGTAGAACAAATCAAACTGACTTCCAACAGAGTTAAAAGCAGTGCTCGGATCTGTTAGGGTAAAGTTAGTCCAGGGGTTTGTGTTGAATGCTGTGTTCAAAAGATTCACAACAGACTTATCAAACCGATCAAAGGTTTCGGTAAAGTCTCCTTCATTGTTCGTCACGGAACCTGCAATGAGGTCACCGTGTACATCCATGATGTAATCAGGAAACTCTACAGCACCAGATACTCCACCACCACCCATATTACAACCTCACAAGGTTAGTAATTTTTTCCGCACCTGTTCTACGGAGAAGTTTTAGGAAAACGTCATCAGCTACGTAAGCAATAAGATCGGTACAACCAGTCTCAATAGCAAACTTCCGTAACTGAGCTATGCCCTCAATATAGTCCATTTCGTCCAGTTTGTCAACAGCGTATAAGCTATAAATGACAAGAGCACGAGTACCTGACAGTTGATCTTTGAAGAATGTAGTAACAATCATAGCCTTTGGTTTGTTTGGCTCATCACCATATAACAACCACATTTGGCCCTTCTCTAGTAACAATCCTTTCAGGACGTTTGCCATAGTAACCGCACTAATCCTCATAACAGGAGGAAGTGTTTCAGCTATAAGTGGACGAACAATCTCCCACTTTTCCCTGATCTGCTCAGGTATAATTCTTATCAGCATTAATATTGACCTCTAACAGCCCGTTTGTCTACAAGGTTCCAGCGCAATTCAACGCTGGTAATGCGTGGATTGTTTCCAGGTGTACCAGTAATACGTAGCTTAAACTCTCTCGCAGTAAGCATCGTTGTCAGCACTCCTTCTGGCCCAACGAGTTTTGCTCCGACAGTCTTGAAAGAAGAAGTATGATCGTTACGATACAATACCTCCACTTTCAACGCTGTTATATCACTATAGTCTATCTGCACATCGTGGAGCGTTTTAAGTGCTTGTCTACGAAGATCCAGCGCACCTGTCATAACACGTACATTCGTGCTTGCTCCAGTAACACCTACGCCATAAGGTACTCCATCCTTATGAATCAGTGTTGAAACCTGTTGATTATGCTCAGCCAACCTACCATCTTTAAGAACGTAACCTTGTCCAGGTTCGCTAATGAGAAACTGCCTGTCAACAGGACTATAAACAATGGCCGTGGAGGTTGCAGAAAAGGAGGATAACCATTCCCTGTGTCCGAGTCTCTCCAGCCCCAGATCACTACCCATTCTCCAAAGATGTCCCTCAGCGTCGAGGAAAAGGTGGGAATCACCGTCACTATCTACTGCTCCACGACCAAGAATACCAAAGTTTGCAATTCGTCTAAACCCAACATTAGTTCCCTGTGGTATCAGAGCTTCAATACCCTCATCTCCGTAGACAATAATTGCATCACCAAGAGGCTTCATAACCACAACATTCCCTGCGTGTCGCAAGGGTGCCCAACCAAAAGTATTCTGCTTCATCTTTTGCAGAACAGCTTCCTTACTCAGGCCAAGTGGTAGATCGCTAAACCCCTTCGGAAACATGAGCCAAAAAGGAAAATCTCCACCACCAATGCTAGACCACATAACCCAATTAGGTCCAGGACCATCATCATCAAAGGTTATTTCGTCTACGCCAGCTTCAGCTTTAAACTCTGTGAAAACATCTCCCCAAGCTGTATCCCAAATGTTGGCTTTATCAAAACCACCAAGAAAGACTCGTCCCCTGTATTCACAACCTGTCTTAATAGTAACACTACTATTTACAAACGTGGTTGTAGCAGCCCCAGTGAACAAATGAAATCCTGGCCGGAACACCGTACAGGCTCCATTGAACGCATAAAAACTCGGACCAAGATCTATAAAGTGCCAAGCACCGCTACTGGTTATAGCTTTTGTACTTGTCGGTGCAGCTGGATCATACGTGGTTATTCCTGAAACCGTCCAAGGATCAGTGCTTACAGTAACAGCGCTAAGCGTTGTAGCCTGAAACATAAGCGTCAAATCCCTTCCACGAAATACTTGTGGAAAGGGCAAATTGACTGTTACGCCACCATCAAAGGGATCTTCGGTTAGCTCATACTCCTCAAGCCCAAACCGATTAGGAACCATATTAAAACACTCTTCCAAAAAACCCTCGCGTGTTCTGAATGTTTCATCAGGACGAAGGCCATTTTGAAAAGGTTCTTCTATGGTTATACTAAACTCACGCATTAGTATACGCTCCTACGAACAGCTCGCACATCATCAATAAAACGATGACTATCAGCAAGTCGATCAGAGTCAACCTGCATCTGTTCTACCACATCATTGTACAGTTCTTCAACAGCACGCTCAACCATTTGTCGAGCAGCGGCAGCACCTTCAGCGTTACGATAACTACCCTCAAGTACATATTGAGCCGCCATAACGAGAACATCTGGATGCTCCTCTGTCCAGAAGCTTTCATCCGTATCATTAACAAGGGCATTACTCTTAACCCTCGCATTGATAACAAGCGTGTAAGATTTATCTGCGGGAGGCATAGTGACCAACTTAACCGAGCCGAAAGCGGTCGTTGTGTTGTCTGTGACAGCATCACGAATCCATCCAAGAGCCCATGAGCGAGGTTCACCACTTGTCACATTAGAGAGGTTACTATTCTCATCACCATAGACCTCCCGCAGATTTTCAATATTTGTCTTGTCAAGATACTGAATAGTATCATCACCAGTATCACGTACAGCTACTGACAAAACAGTAAGAACGTTAGCGAGTGTAGTTTCTATCGCACTTGTAGCAAGTGAAACCGAAACCTCTGCCTGATCCTTACCAAACGGAAGCATACGATCAAGCATACGCTGTCCTGCCTTAATGTAAAAGTCAGCACCGTTATCAGTAAACGTCGTAGCACTAGTCACCAGATCATAACGACCTGTTGTTCGCGCAAACTGTTCTCTTACATCAAGTAAGCTCATTGTATACCTGTCCAGAATTGGTTAATAATTAACCTATCCTCGTTACTTCTTCGGGCCACCCTTCATGGTGCCCTTCGGAGGGTTGTACATTTTGGAGATCTTTGCTCCACTTCCCTGCTTCGTCCCACCGGAGTTAGGAGTGTTCTTGGGATCATAGTTGCGTACTGACGTATTGCCAGACTTCGGGGTGTTTGCTGTCTTACTCATTGTTCTGTTTTTCTAGGTTAAACTACGGGAGTCCAGCATAAGGCCATTTCACGAAGAGGTGCCTGACCAGCAACATAAAGTGTGCTAACTGCGCCTGCAGTAGTAGCTACTTTTACCTCATCATCATTATCATCAGCAAAATAAATTAAGCCATTGTCTACATCAAGAGCAACACCATAGGGACCTATAAAACCAAATGGTCCACCAGCTCCATCCGCAATAACTACCTCATCACTAGTACCATCAATGTTAATTTTTCTAATTCCGTTAGCGGCAGTACTATAATAAACCTTACCAGATTGGGCATCACCGTAAACATTACCAAAAGCATCAACACCAGTAGTAATTAATGTAGTAGCTCCGGCAAGTGTCATACGTAAAAGACGATTAGCTGTTCCTTTAAGTACAAGCAAATCACCATTTACTCCCATTTGACCTATACCAAAACAAGGCTCAGATATAGTGGCAATAGTCGATACTGTAGCACCGGCAAGCGTAATAGCGTAAATAGTGCCAGCTGCGGCAGAGGAACCAACATATATTACACCAGTTACTTCATCAACAACAGCAGTATAAGGATCAGCAATACCTGCTGTAACCCAATTAGTCTGTCCTGAACCATCTACAGCAATACGTACAATCTTATCTCCATCACGGTCACACACATAGACTAGATCATTTACTGAATCTACTGCTACACCTCGTAACCCAGATCCCATAGTTGTGCCATGCGTAGCATTAGTACCGTTAGCTATACTTATTCTATATAATCTATTAAACGTAGACTCAGTATAGAATACATATCTAACATTACTATCAGCCTTACGAGAAAAGGCATCTGAACCACCACCACTTGCTGTTGAAGCAAGGATAGGATTACCCCATATGTGAGGACCTATATTCATTACTTAATAAAGGTAATGATAGAAGCACTTACTGCATTAACCCCAATCTGAGCAATACGCTCAGGATTAACACCAGCTTGAATTGGAAGGGATACTGCGGCTGTATCGAGTTTGAAAACTACATTAGCAACAACGGCAGCAGCACATTTGAAATAACGATGATCAGGAACATCGAGTGTAACTGCACTGGTCGTAAGGTCAAGGTTAAACCCTGCCTCACCAGGAGCACTCATTCCTGCATCACCGCGCTTGAATCCAGACATGACAATCTCTATTTAGACCAAAGGCCAGGGGACTTTTATTGTCCCCCAGCCGTTTTGATCAGGTGACAGCTTACGCTGAGGTCGTACCGTCAAGGCCGAGACCGGACAGGTAGCCCATCGTGTCAGGGTGGTGGACTTCCAACCCTGCTTCGGTGATGAACTCTTCCTCCGTTCCATCCTTGCTGTTATTCGTGTTCCGGTTATCTCGCGGATCGGAGATAAAGCGTGTATCACGATTCCGCACGTAGCGGTAACGCAAGTTAGAAGGCTCAAGAACGAGCAGGTCACGACGTAGTGCCGGACGATGGCTGAACAACGGATGCGTCTTCAGGTACAACGTACCAAAAGGCGTAATCCACTCAAGAACGCGCATCCCGTAGGCTACGGTCATTGGATTGATGTTCACGTCGGCAGACGTCTGAGCCAAACGGTTGATAGCCAGCAACCCCTGGTTGCCGATCAAACCGATCTTCTCATTCGAGCCCTTACGGAAAATGATTTCAAGCTGCTCATTGAGCCACTTTTCACCACCAGCTGCTGCTGTCCAGCCAACACTACCATAACCAACAGAGGTCTGATAGTTGTCAACATTGTCAGCAGCATGGTCCAGGATGAACTTACGTAGTCCGTAGGTTTCACGCTGAGGCTTGCCGTTTGATCCAGTACCACTAAAGCGAGCACCGAAGAGGAACGCACGCTCCATCTCCATTGCATGAATCTCAAGAGCCTCACGCTTTGCTTCTTGATACGCTTCATCCGTACGCAGACGAGTCTGCCGCGCCGTGTCCGTAATGGCCAGCGACGTACGGAAAATCTGCGTATAGTTGTAGTACTCAACCGGATCGTAAGACAATGCCGAGGGCATTGGGGCTCCTTCAGGGTTAGAGTTACCAGCAACGTCAATCGTGTCCGTAGACGTGATCGGATACGTTGTGCTGGAAGCTTCACGCAGTTTAACGGCCAGATAGGAACTAGCACCATTCTTCACAACATCAGTCACAAGACCGATATAGGAATAATTGTGATCAGATCCTTTCTGAGCCATAGCAGTGTGTCCCTCATGGAACTCATCAGCCACAGCTTCAGCAACCTTAAAGTACAGCGTAGTTCCTTCAGCAAAACCAGCCGTAGTTGCAGCAGACGAAAGAGCTGCGTCGGTGTAAACACCAGACACATCACCACCCTGATCGGGCAGGTTTTTCGTCCACCAGTGAAAGACGGGATCATCTGTCGCCTCTGATCCCAACATGGACAGCATCGCCGTAAGCGGTGCCGAACCATTTGGGTACAGGCGAAGAATCATCTCGCGCCAGTTTTCAGGGCGTTGATTGGTAACCCAGTTACCATTACCCCGCATACCGAGAAAGGTACTCATTGTTCTGTTCTCGCAGTTGTTGTCAGGTTGTGAAAGTTATGTGCTTCTTATGCGGATTATCCGCGAGTCAGGAACCACTCTCGTCCGTCAGACTCGAGTTCGAGCAACACGCCGGTAGTCGAGATCGTAGTCGTCAATGAAGAAGCGTTTCCATCTCCATAGTCAACGGTGATCTGAGCACCAGTAGTTGCAGGAACAGTCGTAGCCGAGATAACGAACTTGAGACCTTCTGCTTCACTGACGTTAGGCAGGGTCACGGTAGTAACAGGACCAGATGCTCCGGCGACGAAGATACGGCGTTTGTTGAGCGGGACAGTTTTGGTACTCCCCGCTGACACAAACAGCTTCTTATCAGGCGATTGCCGATCCATTACAGGGTCGAACATAATATGCCTCTTGCTTGTTGTGTAGGATACGGAAGCCAGACTTACTCGATAGAATCGAGCATACTGTCCAGCTGTGATTGAAGCCCACTCTTGTCTACCGGGTCCTTACCACGACGTTTGCCGCGAGGTTTCCTCGGTTGGTTAGACGTTTTCTTCCGGGATTTTTCGTCCACGTTGTCGGCGTCTGCATTCAGCTTTAGGAGAGCCCGCACCTCCTTACCAGTTTCACTGAATATCTTCTCGACAGACCATGCAGGATGTTCCTGCTGAATGTCGTTCGCAGTATCTCGTACCAAAGAAGCTACACGCTTATTACCCTGCATGGCTGTAGCCAATTCAGGATAGTTCTGGAAAAACTTGCTACGAGCCTCCGAATAAGCCTGCTGACGACGAGCCGTAGACTCGACGAGACCAGGAATATCATTGATCGTATCCTCACGTGCGCGAGTATAGATCTTTGCCCCAAACTCCCGAAGGAATTTAACTGGATCATCATTGAACGCTTCGAGATCATCCTCTGACATAAAATCAGTAGAATCAATCTCAACACGAGCTGCTGGAGGAGTTTCAACATCCTCCGCATCTTTGCCACCAAGGGCCTTTTCAAGCATACGCTCGAGCCGCTCGTTCTGAGCAATCAGTGCTGCGATGGTAGGGTTATCTTCCCCACCTTCATCTTCAGCATCAGCGTCATCATCATCTGAGGAATCATCAGAGGCATCACCCTCTTCCTCCTCAAAATCATCATCATCGTACTCATCTTCGTCATCATCAGATGCATCATCATCGGCAGGCCCATCAACCTTACCACCATCCTTGCCAGGATTACCACCCTCAAGGAACTTCTCGTGCTTGTTAGCACCATCAGTAGGTTCTTCAACCGAAGAAGAGTCGAGAAGCATATCCCCGATCTGATCCATTTGGTTGGATTCAAGCTTTTCGCCTGTCTCCGTGATTGGCGGCATATCGCCCTTTTTTCCCTGTTCAGTAGCCATGATGTTATTCTTCTTCAATGAGACTTAAGAGAGTTTCAGGAAGGTTTAGCATTTCAAGTCCGACTTGCAATTTTCCCTGAAGCGTACGGATTTCATCAATGGTAGCAGCGTTAACCAATGCTCGATTATCCGCTTCATTCTGACCACTGATGTATTTCTTCATGTCGTGCCAAAGAGGGCTTTGGAGAAACTGCCTAATCTCATTAACGGAGCTGTTGAGCTTCACGCTATTGGCCTCGGCAAAATCTTCAAATGGTGTTGTCATAGCATTGGTTAATTATTAACCCATTCTTATGAACGCCGCTCGACAGCGACAAATCGTTTGAACCAGCGAGCTACTTGTACACCACCATAATCGGCTGTAACAAGTAGATCATATTCTGTACCCTCCGTAATAACAGTTGTTGCAGGGATAACTCCCTCATAAATACCAGCACTTGAGGTTACATATGCACAGGAAATTGGGAATGATGGACCAGAAACAGTTGTACCAGACACGCTCAGCAAAACGGCTTCAACTGTAGCAGCATTAAGATATGTGCCAGCAAAAGCATCTTCCCGTAAAGCGTTAACAGCTACGAGATTAGCATTACCTATGAAGAGCTTATCAAACACAAAATTTCCTACGTAATGCGGTGCTACCCTTAATGATCCATCGTATTGACTCATTGTAGTGGCTCAAAGTTTCCTCGCTCTACCTCACGTGCAACCTGTTCATCAGGAAGTACAGTTGGCTGTTGCTGTTGTGCGCGTCGCTGAAAGTCATCAACATTCTTAACACCAGCTTGCCGAGCTATAGCCTTGAACATACGAACCATATCAAACTGACCAGCAAGGGTTTCGTTCTGAGATATGGTCTGAAACATGTCAACCAAAGTCTGCGTATCTTCACTGCCGGGAATAGCCCCGTCATGTGCAGTAACGTCATAATTTATCACAAGGTCAAGAGGCGACACTTTTACTCTTTCGCGTCTGGGCGAAATTCCAAAGTCAGCTTCTAACCGATCACGTAGTTCACCAGTGGCCTTAACAAAGGTTTCTTCTGACATGAACTGCTGCACATTCGAAGCAAACATGCGAGCAATAGGCTGCATGAATTGCATACTGATCAACTGTGCAGGACGCTCCAAGCGTGATAAACCACTTTGACGAGTGGACTGTGCCTCACTTGCTGATACCCGTGAGGTTCTTGGTGCAAGCGTACCGCTGAGTTGGTCCATAGTGGACGTTGCGAGTTTCGCTTGTTCCATGAGGAATTGCGCTTCACTAACATTCTGTTGCGTTGCGTCCTTAACATCGAGTTGAAAGATACCGTTGTTGCGAATGTTGTTAGCTCCCCATCCCTTCTTCATGATACGGATAACCTTACCTGGCCGGTTATCATTTACATCATGGATATTGATGAGGCTTGGATCGACTACAATATTGTCATTGATTACACGCTTGATATTCTCAACGTGACTTGTGTAGAGGAAGTCAACCAACTGTTGCATTTCCTCAATCGCCAACAAGCGTGACATTGGAGCTACACTATAACCATCATAGTCCGGTGCTCCTGCAACTACAGGAATACGGCCATGTACGAGATTGAGTGGCTCAGCCTTCAGCAAGATTTGATCTGCACCAACACAGAAGATCCATGTCTCTGGATCATCACTGGAACCCAATCCTACCTCTGCTGGAATGAGGTCAATGTACATCCAGATAGCATCTGCTGGAGTACCCTGATCCTGATGATTAATGGATTCTCGTCTACCTCGTTCTCCCTTATTACGGATAGAACCACGTAGATCTCCACCAGTATCAGCAATCTTTTTCAGGTACTTAACATTAAACATGCCAGAGGTTTCACTGGCTTCCATCCTGCGAAGTTCACTATAGCTGGTCTCATCAATCCAGCCAAAGAACTCGCTTTTATGAATCTCATGTGGACTCACATTAGGATCTGGTAGAGCTAAGTAAGGGTCAATGTTGTCAAGAGTATTTCCTTCATACAACACACCGTAAGGATTCTCTACTTTCCTCGTGCCAGTCTGTTTGAACAGGCTACGGTTAATATCGAGAAAACCAATAGGTCGAGTTGAGAACGAACGTCCCATCTGCACTTCCCAGCGAGGACTTGCGTAGCCTACTCCATAGGCAAACATATCCCTGAACGAAGTATGCAAGGCAAGAGGTACAGCATTCTTATGCACATGACCATCTACAACCTGCGTAAGCAACTGCGCACCAAGCACGTCCTCTGGACCAGTTCCCTCGTACTTGAAAACAGGAGAACGGAAAAACGCCGAACTCATGTAGGTGAGCAAAGTCTCAAGCACCACAAAGGAAACAGGCATAACAATCCGGCGACTCCCATCAATGAGATTGCCGTTTGCATCTTTACCCTTCTTATCCCTCGGACCACCGACAGGAGCGTTATAGGTATACGCCTTCAGAACTTTGTCAATCTCGTTCCAGCTATCATGCCTACCACTCATAGCTTGGTTTGAGGCATTAGCATAACGAAGCACCATATCCACAAGGGAATCATGAAGCTCGGTTCCTGGACGCAGGTTCAAACCTTCTGGATACTCATACCCAAGATCAACAGCTCGCAAACCAGCATTACGGCCAGTAGATACTCCCTTTGTCCCGTATGGGTTAAGAATTGGAGGCATTAGTAGTCACCGCCTGAAGCAAAACAAGCAAAATCAGCTGTATTTGTACTAGCGCCTACACGTAATTGCCAGTCTGCTTGTAAATGAATAGGTTTAGTAGGAGTAATTTCAAGTGTTACTGCTTCTACTGTTCCACCAGGAGAACTAGCGGCACTAACAGCCAAGTCCTCATATAGATGAAACGTGTTATTAGCTGTCATAAGAAAGACAAAAAATCGAGAAGCAATAGTATCAGACAAAGACTGAAACCTAAGATACTCAATCTTTGAACCATTAGCCGCAGCAGTTAAAAGCGTACGCGTATTACCTCCACCTGTAACAGTAGCAGCAGTAGTAACTGCCGGTAATCTAATTGCCCAGGACTTAGGCTGTTCTACAAAGCGAGGAACAGTATTAACTGACATTACATTCCACCTTCTTGGAAAGCGTTAAAATGTGCAGCACGATAAGCACTATAAGCAGATGCGCTGATCTCTACATTAACAACAAGGGTATCATTATTACCCTCGGATTCTGTTTCAGCGCTACCAAGAGCTACATTCTGTGATGAAGTCTCCGGCGCAAGCTGTACACGAATAGGCACTATACCAGGATCATTTGTATAAAAGATAAAAGGTCCTTGCGAACCAATCCATATCTTTTGTTTAACTCGTGCCATTAATCAAATAACCTAAAATTGTCAAGTGGCATTGTACTTTCGTAAGGAGCATCTTCATACATGTACTCAAGCTCGCGGAACTCAGCTTCAACATCGCTAGCAGTCTTAACATCCTCAGAACCAGGGAAGCTAAGATACCGTTCACCTTTTTCCAACAGCTCAACAACATACCCAAGAGGGTCCATCAAGCTCCAGTTCTTCGCGTTCGGAAAGCTAGCAAATTGTTGCTCCAGCACATCACACTTATTACCGTTATGATAAACAAGACCTTGCCGATAAAAAGGAACTAGTGAGCGCACACGCGCGACCTTACCCTTCTCACTAACACCCTGTCGAGCATGTAATTCAACAAACTCAACCTGAATCCCTCGCTCACTAAGGAACGTTTTCAATGGATGTGTTATGAACTCATGCAGGCCAGTAACCTCAACAGCAAGAACACGAGCGTCCAAATGTTGAATCATACCAGCAATAGCATCAAACATCTCCTCATAATGCATACGCCGATCTATACAGTCTCGAACATATATCCTATTCTTCGTCATGTCAAGACCAACACCTACAATACCAGTAGGAGCACTTGTAAAGTTTGCTGTCCTACTCGGATCAACAATAACCACAGTCTCAACATTCGGATCAAGGTTGATGTTATGCGAGGACTCGTCATAGTAACGGTAGTTCTTCGGATGAAATGGAGCATCATCACCAACCGGACTAGGGTTGTTACGATACTCCCTATACCATGTGTCAAGCTGTTGATCCTTTTTAAACTGCTGGTACAGTGCCCTACAGTCTTGCTCACTCATAAAGCTTGGTGCATTAGACTGGAAATGATCATCACATATCTCCAGTCGAACAGTATCCCAATACTCTGAGTCAATAAGCCGCATCAACAAGCTATCCTGGTGAAGAATGGTTCCAACCACGATAATTTCCCAGGGAGGAACCTCGCCAGCTATATGCTTTTGCCCACGATCAATACAGTTAAGAACATCGCCAAAGAACCAGTCTCTTCGTTTCTTCCTTTGCTCCTCTGATTCCGCCTCACTTGTTTTCTCAAGGTCATCAACCAGAACAAGACCAGGTCGAGAGTCTCCAAATAGGCGACCACGAATTGGCTGACCGGAACCACGAGGTTGGATCTTAATATGCCTCCCACCAATGTTGAGGACAAACTCCTCTTGGCTCCACCACTTTGTCTTTACATCCCCATATAACGAATAAATCAGCGGACTTTCAACTATCTTCCGTTTTAATTCTTCCGTTTTCTCAATAGCGTCACCAGCATTATTACCAACTACAACAATGTAGTCTGTTCGCTGCAAAACCGCGCCAACGCTGGGAATAAGAAGCGAACTAATAGAAGTTTTACCAATACCACGAGGAGCAATAATTCCTTTCTGTGGTTTGTATAGTGGATGACCAGGCTTTCTATCAACAACCTCAAAGATTTGACGATGAATGTCATCGAAAGGCCGGTAAAACCGGCTTTGATAGAGCAATCCAGCAGCTAAGGCTGATGAATACTCCATATCAGCTAAAACTTCTATGCGTTCCTGTTTGGTCAACGTATAAGGATAGGTTAATTATTAACGTATTCTGTTATGACAAGAAAGGAAGAACAGAGAAACCAAATGAAGAACCTACAATCTCTTCTGTAGTCATGAGCTCTGGCGTAGCTGCGGCTCCATCAGCAACAAGTATTCTATATATAGCATAGGCATTATATCCATCTACATTTAAAAACTTTATGCGCTTGTTGTAATATAGATATCCATCAAAGAAAGAAAGAAAAGGAGCTACATTCTGCCCAAAACCAAGAAAAATAGTGTCAATAGTATTATTAGAAGTTAAAGCGTAATTATATACGTATAAAGTAGCATTATCTCCATTAAATGTTCTTATAGTATATACATTACCTGTGTCAGGATCTACCCAAACAACATTATAGTTACCTGATAAAGAAACAACAATAGAAGAATTTAAAGTATATCTACGCTTAATAAGAAAGGGTGAAGCAGGAGAACTTACAAAATAATATGTTCCCTCAATACCAGCAGAAATATATCTACCACCCTGAGTAGTTTGAATAGCTGTTGGATTAGAACCATCAGCATTGACCAACCAGATACCGTAGTTGGTAGTAAAAGCTATTAAAAAAGCTGTTTTTGTGGCATCGTAAATGAGACAAAAACGTTCATTACTAATAACACCAGTATTCCACAGAGTTACTATCCCTGTACCGTCAGTATTAGCTCTTTTAAATAGCCACTCAGTACCTGACCATTCTCCATAATAAATATAATTATTATCGTAATCTATATAAAAATTATTTTGAGGGAAAGCAGCAGAGCCACCATTTCTTAATATAAGTGGAGTAGAAGATAATGTTCCCCCCTCACCAAGAAGATATAGTCCAGCACCTGTACTAAAAATAAATTCAAAAGTCTGTGGTGCAGGAACAACAGTTTCACTACAACTTTCTGTATAGACGGATAACTCCGAGAACTGCACTTTGACTACCTTTTTACTCGGTAGTTTAAAGGATGGTGCATCACCATAGATTACCCTATCAAGCAAGGGTAGTTTAGCACTTTTTCCTGCCCGTATAACGAGAGGATCACTTGCTGTAACCTTTACTTGTTCTTGCTCAACCTTATCATATTTAACTTGTTGAGGCATATGAGCGAGTATACTTTACACGACCCTCGAGGAGACGTTTAGGGTCAACAGAAGCAGTTGATGCTGTAGGCCAAATGATAAAGGTATACTTTGCGTCATCATCTATAAGGTCTCTAATCGCGCTCACTGAGGCCGCTGGGATATTAATATCAAATTGCCCAGTTGTACCAGCAATAGTAATTTGAGAATTAGCTACGGAAGCTGTAACAAGAGCAGCAGCATCTGGATCATTCCTAATCTGAAAGATAGCACCATAACCTGTAACATCTACAGGATCACAATTATCTTCATAGAGAAGCTGTAAATCAAAATCACTACCCTCTTCCAAGGTTATGGTCCAGAGTGCTGCTGGCATTGTTAATCCTCATCAAGCTCAAAATGACCAGAATCCCGAAATGTCTCATCACGGGTTTGAGTGTCACCGTCCCAATCTCCTCCCCAACGTAGCTGTACGTTTAGGTTTTTGGCTGAGGCGAACATAAGTCCGGCAAGTAGAGCAAACCGTTCACGGTCCTCCCAATCAACAGGGGAAACAGGAACGAGATCGACAGCGTAGGAAAGTGTGCGCCCAGATACTGGACCAACGGTGTGCTTAGCTTTTGGTCCAGGCTGCACAGTCGAGACACCTTGCCGTACATACTCACGCTGTTGCTCATCCGTCCGAGCACCTTCCAGTACCTTGAAGTCAATAACACCCATGTTGAGTGCGCCTATGACTACAGCAGAAAGCCGGGGATCTACAGTAGCGAGCTGGGTAAGACTATGTTTGGACCAACTGAAAGTTTGATACTTCATGAGTTGTCTGCCTTACGCTTATCACGCCAAGCTTTAGCAACCTCAACAAACTTGTCAATACCCTCGTTGAGGAAGCCCCAAGCATATTCGAGGATCTTGTGCTTGAAGGGGATGAACTTGAGCTTGCCTGTTAGCTGGCTTAGGATGACCTCGAAGATGAAGTTCTTGAGCCGGACCTGAACAGCCGGACTATCAATGATATCCTCAATGATTGACTGCTCTTTCGGCGTCATCACACCAAGAACATCCTCCGGAGAAGTCGTTGTCCGGAGCTGAGCGTTTTTAACCAGCTCTTTCCAATCAATCTTACCATCGGCATAGCTAAGTGCTGTGTCCGGCGCAAGGAGACTTGGGCGTCTAAAAGGATCAACCATTGTCTACCACCACTTGTTCAGAACCATTCGGACGCTTCAAGCGACCAAAGAGATAAGCCAGACCGGCTGCAGCGAGTGTAGTAATCGCCATTTCAACATCAGCCGTTAGCGTAATGTCAATGTAGGTCAAAAGGAATGTGACGAGCTGTGCAGCGAGAACACCTGTTGCTCCACCAGCCGTAGCCGCTTGAACCTTTGGAATGGTTCGTTGGCTAGTCATTTTGAATTTCTCTTTTGAGTACGTCATGATTCTTTTTTACTTGCTGTGAAAAGAAGTTCAGTAAGTCTATGCACTTGTCCGTCTATACTCTTGAGGTGTATCTGCGTGTTAGTGTAGATGCTCTCAAGCCTTTGTATAGTGGCCTCCAATTCTCTTCGTGGGACATATGTTTCAGGCAGTGCTTGAAACGCTTTAGACGTGTTTACGGCCTCATATTTTTGTGCTGTCTCAACACGCTTAATATCATCAATAAGAGTTTTAATTTGGCCAGACAATTTATCTTCACGGATGATCTGGTTTTCTTGAAAAGCTTTAAGCCAAGACTTAATCAAAAATCCCACAACACCTATAATAACCGAGCCAAGGAAGCCTACGATAGGACCTAACGCGGACCACCAAGTAAAATTTTCCGGCATTACTCGTCATCATTAGAGATTATGATAGCATCTTCAATGTCCTTTTGTGGAGCAATAATACCGGCAGAAATAGCACGATCACGAGCAAGTTGTCTGGCCTCAGCCAGTTCATCGCCTGTGGCCATTTTGTGTGTGACTGTAACGTTGCTATTCCTCCCTACTCCCTGGCTGGCAAGAACACCCTCAGCTGCACGCAGCCGGGTTTCGTCCTTAGAGCCTGGACTGGTTAGAATATCTTCATAAACACCAACAGCGAGTGGTCCGAGGTTAGCTAACTCTGCCATTATATCAATGGTATGAGCGTCCGCTTCACCCCTCAACACTTTCAGCTTCTGTTTCCCCAGGTCGCTATTAACAGTGTATGAGACCATCTGTTCTGTCACACCCAAAGACTTAGCCACAGTCTTCTGATCATCTCCTCGCGCGATCATGCGTAGGATAAGATGGTGTCGATCCCTGAGTTTTTTAAGCTCATATGAGCTGCTACTCGGCTGTGGAATCGTGAAACTCGGCGCGGAAGCCTGTGGCACTGGAGCTGACATATAACAAGCTAGGTGTGCAGTAGTAGAGAGGGGTCCTAACCAGCCCAAATATACCAAACCACTAGTTGTGTGTCAACCAGCTCACCAAACAACCGCTTTACGAGAATGGGTTAATTATTAACCTATCCTTTATTACTGGGTGCAAATGGGGGCAATGTAGAAATAGCTAAAATTTCTGCTGTTTGGGGATAGTAATAGACTATCATCGTGTTTCCCCAAGGCCACCCCCAGCACACATGTATAGTATAGTGGACAGCATGACAATTTAGCATAAACGAGTCTGTCATTTTGGCATGAAAGTTTGCTGTTATGTACATATAAAGGTGTGGATAAGTTGTGGATATGTTTCTCTGTAATTGGCTTTGTTCATGGTATTAATAGCCGTATTTTGTTGGTGCCGGTCGAGGTTTAGTCCGGTTGTACTTTGATATTATGGTGACGGTTAACGCTCGTGTCCGTTCAATGCCTAACCAACGTTTCAATCAATAGGTAAAAATCATGAACGCTATTAACAAAATGCTCACCGAACGTATTAATGGAGTGGTAACATACATCGGCAAGCGCCGATTGCGCCACTCAAGTGAGCCTAACGTGAAACAGGAGGAATTGTCGGCACTGGTGCCGGAAGCTGTTCCCCATGTTTTTGTTGATTTCACTGGTGCGCGTTTGTCAGATGTTTTTGATCAGGCAGGCGGCAAACAAGGTTGCGTTGTGGATATGCAAAAAGTCATCCGTGACGGTTCAACTCTCGCGGAAGTCAGTGCATGGAGATCATCATTTGATCCGATCCAGTACGCGAACCTGACGATGGAAGCAAGTGGCGTAACGGAGAAAGTTTTGGACGGTATCGCAGCAGGTGAACCGTTCGTGATGATCCGGTTCGTTACAGCTGGACAAAGCTTGGATGTCCCAATGCAACCAGCAGATATGCTGAACAGTATCCAGGAGAATGCTCCGGCGGTTTACGCTGCAATTTTCGGCAATATGTCGGAGGAAGATGCACTGAAAGCCGTACCGGACGTTTTCCATCAATTGCAGGCCGCAATGTCCTAAACCTAGGTCCCCAGCTCTTTTCGGAGGGTTGGGGACTTTTTTGTACTCTAGTTTCCATATGCTAACCATGTGTTTCTAACGAGATACTCACCAAATGATCTGTTTTGGGTGGTTTTAACGAGCAAAAAACGTAACAATGGCGTAACCACGAAACGTAACCATACCACCCATGTTTGGTGAAAAGTAGTACCAATCTCCCGAGCTTAAACAGCAGCTTTTGGGCTTTATAATCCTGCTCTCTGTCTCTTAATTAGTTAAAAAAAATATAAAAAAAAGAACTATAGAGAGTAGGAGGAGAGTTTATAGATAGGAGTTTTGAGCTGCACTTTCAAAAGCCTAAGCACTTCCAACTCTAGCCTGTAACAGTTATGAGATTGGTACTAGATTTCGCCGTGGGGGGTGGGGTTGGTTACGTTTTACGGTTACGCGTTTGTTACGCTATTTGCTGATCGTTACGGGTGTTACGCTGGACCTATGGGCCATTTTAACTGAGGATAGGTTAATAATTAACCAATTCTTACTCTCAATAACATAATGAGGATGGGTTAATAATTAACCAATTCTGGTGTTTTTGGTCGTACTTGGCTGTTTAAGGGCACTATAATGAGAGCTATAATGATGTGCTAAATAAACGGGTCGTGAGATGATGTAAATGCCCGTTCGAGTGTATCATTGCCCGATTCGATTTGTTAAAACGGGCACTTTTTTAGACCATTATACAGCAAGGTAATCTGAACAATTCTTCACAACTATAATCTACACGCGACACGCGAGTAGCATGTTGAGTCAGCGCAACGTTGGTTATGTTACTATGCTGGGTTGACTTTTTGAGGATTGTTTCGTATATTATAGATGTGTGAGAGATCATACTATTGCCTAACCAACAAACCAGCGATATGAATAACCCAACCTATAACGAGCTGATCACAGATCGTAGCTTGAGCGTACTGAAAAGTGTGTTTAAGAACGAACGAAACAGCGAACATGTGAGGTATTTGGCCCTCATGGAGTATACAGCGAAGTTCTACAATGCCAATAATAGGGCACTGCTTCCTGGCTATAATACTTGTCAATATAATAAAACAGCAAGTTCACAAGGCTGTGCCATTGGCCAGCACTTAACCGGGCCAGTTCCTCAGGAGCACAATACAAAGATTATTACCATGCTACTCAACCATTGTAGCTGGTTAATTCCAAGCTGGATGTACTCATTAGATAAATACTTTCTAATGTCAGTGCAGAAACTGCATGATATTCCACAGCATTGGGATGCTAAAGGTATCACACCCTACGGCAAACGCTATTTTGAGATTCATATGAACAAATGGCTAAACTTATGAACAGTTACATCATGCTATCCAGTCTTGGCTTAGCCATTAACAAGGAGACACGGATGCTGCATCTCATTGGAAGCGATGGGAAAGGTAGTGAAGTTCAGAAAAAACCACTTTGTCATATGTTCAGCAAAGATGCTAACTGGATACAGCACGCTGATACTGACGAAATCTGGTTTGTAGTAGAAATGCTAGCAAACCCAACCTAAAACCGCCTAACCAACAGAACAATGAGTATACACAATAATGATAGGAGAGATATGGAAATGATATCCATAACTGAATACATTCTCAAAAATCCTGAAGAAATGAGTACTTTAACCCATGAGTTAGATAAGGTTATTTACAAACATATAAAGGATAAATTTAATGAGGATACAATTAATCCTCATGCTCTTCACGCAGCTCTTATTGTTTTGAAGAGTTCTGTGTTAGATGCTATGCCTGCGCACAGAAAACAGTTGGAATTGTTTGAGGATATGTGTGGAACGTTTTCTATTAACCGGGCTACCGTAGTTGATAGTTTCCTTGAAAAAATTAGAAATCAGGAAAAATTATCAGGCAAAGTAGATTCTGATCGTACTTTTGTCATGTTGGACGAAGAATTCCAAAAAAAGAGTCAACAGAAAATTGTTCAGGAAATGTCTACACTATTGATAGATAATATGACAGAGTTTGTCAATAGTATTAGCAATCATGCTTTTGTCATGGGCTATAAAGCAGAAATTATACCTATGGTATTGATGACACTCTGCATCAGCGGACTTATGTCATTGGCTCGACCTAAGTATAACACAGTTGGAGCATTTGTTGCCTATGATTTCTTAGTGTGCATGTCAAGAATGTTTGAAATGTATATTCGGGACCTACCAGAAAGTCCTAAGATTAACTTGAACTAGCATAACTAATCGCTTGGTTAGGCGAAGATCCACTCAACTATCTGTGCAGTGAAAGGATAGGTTAATAATTAACCAATGCTTAATAGCTCACAGATATGTTGATGTGGATTTTAACCTAAACAACATTCATTAGAAAGAAGTAGGAGGTGGATTGTAACGTTTTCGTGACGTATATTGCCTTTCCTTAAGACGTTACATTTAGTTATAGCATATGAAACAGTTACCGAGAATTAGTATTGCCGGTCGAGCTATGCCTCAGGACGTTTGTCTTGTGGCTTTGTACCTTAATAAACTTGGCTACGTGCTGAATACCAGGAGTGATCTGGTTAATGCGACATTTGATGCTATGGCTAACCTAGCCAGACAGCTTGACACAGATTTGCCAAATGAGGTAGATAATCATGATAGTATGCTTATGCTGCAATCTCTTGACCTTGAGTGGCCTAGTAAACGTGGTAAGAATGATTGGCGATCAGCCCTTCAACTGGACACACTCAAGGATTTATCTCCTGAACAAATTGAGCAGGTGAATAACTATGCTGCATCTCTTTCTACTGGTGCTAGTTCTGAGTCTAATTCTCTGGTGGCAAACGGTTTGGACTTTCTTGATGAACTGGAAGAACTTGACCTTTCACTTAGAGGAGAAAGTGAAGAAAATGAATGAAGTTGAAATCACTCTACGCTTCTCTGTAAATGTAGAGATGTGGACAGAATACGAAGATCCTGGTGAATCCGGTTTATCCCTATCGCAGGGAAAAATTGGTTATCTTGAGTTTAATGAACCTGATCTTCATACAGCTATTGCTGATGCCCTCATGAAGTTTATAGGTAAGGATTACCTGTTATCCGGCAACGGTGAGGGATTTTTCAAAGCTGTACAGGATACTGAAGTATTGCTTGATGTGAAGGTTGTTATTTAATAAATAAAGCGTTATAAACCTTGCTAATCAATTTTCTCATAAAATCCCTTTCATTGTTACTGACATAGACCCTGTTCATAAGACTAAGCCGAAATGTTAAAACCACATATCATAGTTAGAAAGAATCAAATAGCTGTACGATTTCCTTTTGATTTAACTGTGAAAGATGAACTAAAAGCAGCTGTCCCATTTGCTCAAAGAAAATGGGAGCCTAGCACAAAGTACTGGGTTCTATCCTCTACAAAGGAAAACTTTGAACACGCAAAAAGGATCCTCAATAAAAAATGGGGACCAGATGTTATTGTGCTGAATGAAACAGGTAATCCGCAGATTACATTTGATACCAGTATAGACACTTCATCTTATTACACTATTCTTGAAATCAGTGAGGATGCTTCTGCGAAGGAGATTAAAAAAGCTTACCGCTCTCTCATCGTGCAGCTACATCCAGACAAGGCACAAGGGGAGGTTGACACGAAGTATTTTCATCTTGTTCAGCGTGCCTATGAAACGTTGAAGGATGAAAAGCGTAGAAAAGCGTATGATCTCTCTCGCTCCGTTATGTACAATCATAAGGAGCATGTTATCAGAGCAAAGGCTAAACAACCACCTCCGCCAGTTAACCGAGAGTACACTAAAAAAGAGCAACCAGAACAGCCAGAAGATGACTGGCTCGGGCCAAACTACTCAGGCTCATTCAGCACCTAACTTCTCTCCAGGTAGCAGTACGTATGGTATGGGCTCCGCAAGTGCACACGCTTTCAATTTACCTAATTTTGGTATTGTACTTAATCCGTTTATTAGTTTATTTGGTCAAATGAAAATATTTACCAATAAAGTAAACCTTACACATTTAAGTGTAGGTATTACGGTAATGGTAGAGGGTATATTGAAGCTATAGATAAGAAAGATATTTTGGAAATTCAAAAAATCTAACCAACATAACCAAGCCGATGAGTAACTTAATTAAGGATAACAGTAACCTTGCTGAAGGATCTGTTTTCGACACCTCAAACAGTCAAGGCGTAAAGCCGGAAGATGTTTTAGCCAACTGCGATGTGATCGTAATGCTAGACATTAGTGGAAGCATGGATGCTTTCGTTTACGGAGCTAACAAGAATCGTTGGGAAGCTGCTGTAGACCAACTTCGACTTATTCAACGTACCTTTCCAGGTCGTGTAGCCCTTATCCAGTTCGGAGGAATGGTTACAGGATTTCGCTTCAACGGAATACCAGATCGACCTACTGGTTCTACTCCTATGCATGAAGCTATGGCTATAGCTCATGATTTTGATAATCAAGGCAAACAGTTTTACCTCATCAGCGATGGTCAACCAGATCGAGTAGAAATAGTTCATCAATGGGCAAAGGCTTTTGTATCCCCTATTAATACTATCTTTATTGGAGATGATAACGATATTAGTGGTATTAGGCTGTTAGGGGAAGTCAGTCGATTTAGTGGAGGTGAAGCTTCTGGTAAGCTTGAACCGCAGATGCTCGGTGAAGCAATGAAACTTCTCATCACAAGACAGTAAACATGGATATTCTCAAACGCCTACTCGGAGAACTGGAATTCAGGCCAGAATCCCTTCCCTCTGCACGCAACAGATATGCAGATGCTGTTGAAAAGATCTACAATATAGGCCGAATTCGTGCAGGTATGGAGGACTCTCCTCACTTGAATCGAGATAATGTTTTCGACTTTGATACTGGTCTACGTATAGTCATTAGCATTGACTACGCTCCTCTCAATCCCGTTAAGGATCGTGGTCCTTTCGAGCATGTTCAAGGTGTATTTCTCCCTGAACAATTGCATCGTTTTAATAGCAAGCGGACACCGTTTGAGGAGTTTATGCGAGTCTATTATTACATGGCTAGACTCGATCACACTAGCCCTCTTCCTGTCCTACAAGACATAGATAAGTTCGGTACAATCCACATGCTTTTTCCTCGTCGAGATAAACTGGACGAAGCAAAGCGACTTTATGAACTAGACCTACCAGACAATGTTTAATCACTTCCTCTACATAGGTTCAACCTATTTCGCTATAGGTATTTTACTCTACGCTTACATTCTTGTTCATAGAGCGTTTTACGTTCGTAGAATAAAAAAAGAGCGTCCACGTAGTAGTAGTAAAATGAAATATCTGCCTGAAGGTTATATTCTTGACGGAATCATCCTTACTATAGCTTGGTTCATTATAGCTATAAATAGCATGATGACTGAAATCAAGGATATCATTGAAGATTAACAGAATTGGTTAATTATTAACCTATCCTCATAACAACATGCAAACGAAATACTTTGAAATGCGTAGCCCAGGAACCTGTGTTCCTTTAATAGCTACCAGGGTAATGACAGTATCGTATAATATGCTTTCTGACGAGGTTAGTGAGCGTGTTTATAAGCTACTTAAACGTGCAGGATATGGTCAGGGAAGTCAGAATCTTGTCTTGATCACATTCTTAATTGGTAGCGTTAAAGCTGAGTATGATCCCTACAAATGGCCTACAAATGATATGAGAATTGCTCATATTTACATTGAAGAAAATTGGGATAGTCTCAAAACTGGCGATCTCATTGATGTAGAAAAAATTCTTGGAAAGCTGCCTCTCGGCACTGACCTAAAATAATTACATATACGTGCGGACAAGGTTTGCTTTTCCGGTTATCGTTTTGTATATTGTAGCTACATTCAAACTCGCCTAACCCTATGAGTGACATTAGAGAACTTAAAAAGATTCTTGCCGCTGCAGGTGTAGCTATGGCCGACACCAAGCAAAAGTCCATAATCGCTGGACTTGATCAGTGGGAGCAAGAATATTTAGAACGTTCAATTATAGTGATTCAGTCTAACCGCATAACAGTTAGTTTGGATCACTTTTATCTTCGTGTGAGCCTACCAGACAAGACAGTTGAAGTGTTGAAAGATGGTAAATGGATAGACGTTCATTGTCAGTACAATGACCTTGCTGTCCATCATCTTGCTGTTGCTATGGCTCAGGTAGAAGCCCTCATCAGCGCAATCTCATTTCATACTGCCTCTAACCATGCTTAGGTCCGAACGTATAGCAAAACTACGGGATGAGCTACTCCCATACCTTGAGAGTAAAAAACTCAGCTCATTAATGGCTAAAGCTCTTGCGCAGGAATTTGCGAAGAAGCTTGATAAAGCTATGCACCCTGTCAATGTTACCATTACAAAGGTAAATATTGAGGATACATTCAACAAGAATCGTAAAATCCTCATCACTCTCCGTGATCCAGCTAGTACAGATGTTAAGAAAGTACTGGAGGATTACCTCGAACGTGTTCGTGGCTACCCATCTATTGAGTATTGGGATATACAGCAACGAACCGGAGGGCCAGCTTTTCTCGGCACTCCATTCCTCTGTCACGCACCTGATTTTACGCAGATAGAAACAATTCCGCCTAGTCAACGTGCACGACAGCAAGAAAAAGTCAAGAAAAATATCATGAACAATCTGGACAGTATGTCCTTAGAGGATCAGTTAGCTTTTATAGAAAAAGTTACCGGCCAGAAAAAAGATTGATTTTTTCGTGTATTGCCCTTGACTGTCTCCATCCGGTACCGTATTATTCGGTCCGTTCATTCACGAACACCTATTCACAAGAAACAATCCTATGGAAAACGATCCTATCATCCCCGAAGGCACTGATGCTGACGGTGACGCCGAAGTCACAACTGATTCCTTCGAGCGCGTAAGTGCTGGTACGTCCTACGGCGACGGTGCTGACAAGCAGAAGGTTGAAGCCGAAGTCAATCTCAAAGTCGGAGCCGACATTACGGAGGCTATCGAGCTGTACGGCGAAGAAGTGGTCTACGAACGCTACCGTCGTGGCGTTGTCAAGGACTGCGGAAATGCTATCCGTTCAGCCCTTAACAAGCATCTCAACGACCCGAATACTGACCCTGAAGAAGTGGCCAGTATTGTAGAGAAGGAGTTGGCTGGCTGGCGTCCTGACGTTACGCGGAAGCGTGCTGCCAAGTCCACTGAGGAGGATATCTTCTCGAAGTTTGGTTCCTTGTCTGCCGAGAAGCAGGCCGAGATCCTGGCTCAGCTTCGTGCGAAGGCGGAAGCCGCAACCGAAGGTTAAGGCACAAAAATCCCTGGTTAACGGGGGTTAGGCGCGGAAGAGGGAGGACCAGCATAATCCAAGTTGGTTCTCCCTCTATCCGTTTTATGGCACACATACTCTCTCCTAATCGTGCGCCCCTACATCTACATTCATGTTCCACAGACAGGCGGTACTTCCCTCGAGCATATCCTTAACGGTACCCCACATAAAAAATCTGCAGCTGAGTTATACCCTGAGTATACAGACGCTGAGTGGAAACAACTTTTTGTATTCAGCCTCATTCGTAATCCATACGACAGGGCTGTAGCATTGTACCTCGAACGCTACTATGCGAATGCGTACGGTATGCTTGAGGATGATGTATCGTTTAGTGAGTTCTTAGAACTTACGCTGATTCTGCGTAGATCGCCGTACTTTGACAATTGGTCTTTTTACGCTCCGCAGAAATACTGGCTGGAAAATAAGTTTGGTAGAGTCGTAGTCCCTCACCTCTATCCCTTCGAGCAGTATGATAAATCTGTTCGTAGGATTCTTAAAAAACTCGGTCATCCCTCTCCAGATGATGTTGAAATTCCTCACATTCGCAATGTAGGACAACCTGACTGGAGACCTTACTACCTAGGTGAGGATGGACGTAAGGCTGCACACATCGTGCAGACAGTTTGGGAGGACGACTTCAAATATCTTAACTACACAAGGAAGCTATGAGCAACGAACCCAACAAACTCGATGGAACCTCTGACAATGAATCTTCTCCTGCTCGTGACCTCAGCAGGTCTCCTGTTTCTGGTAAACCGGAAACGAGTAAAAGCTCTGAAACTAGAGGCGGAAGCTCTGGAGATGCTTCAGACAGTAACACGACAAAGCCACTTAGCTCGAAAGGATCTGGCAGAAGCTCTGAAGTACATGGAGACAGCAGAAGTACACCTCAACAAGTCTCGTCAAATCCAAGTGGAAGTGAAAAAGGACCTGGAGATCGTGCTTCCGAATCGGATGACAGAGACCAAGAAATTGAACGATTGAAGACGACTATCCTGCGTCAAAGAGTTCAGATCTCCCGGCTGCAAGCACAGCAGAGACTCGGGAAACGGTAGCCCTGCGACAGTTATAGTCCTCCCCACCATACGGGGAGGGCTATTTCTGTTTAGTTAACTTTTTAAGAATGGGTTAATAATTAACCAATGCTATGCACAAAAAATCAAACTTTCCTGTGATGGAAGGTAACTTTTCAAAGGTTGATCAGTACCTCATCAATAACTTATGGTGGTTTAATAGAAAAACGGTAGACAAATTTCGTGACGATCTTCCTATTTACACTATTCGTATATCTTCATGTAAGCTACGATATAGTTTCGGGTCAGCTGTTATGAAGGAAGTTGGGATCAAGGATGTGTTGCTTCTACTTGATGCTACTATTCTCACAGTTGATGGACTTGATCCTATTCAGTTAAAGGGAGCGGAGAATGGTCTTGGTTGGAGGTTTACCTTTCAGATTATCTTTCCTGAGCCATGATGACAGAAGAACAAATTCTTGAGATAGCTAATAAAAAAGGTAAACTATAATGGACAACACCACCGAACAGATTATCCTCAATGCGCAGTCTCGTTTGCGTTTAAGCATAGAGGCTCTTGAAAAACGATGTGACAGGCAGGATGCTGTCATTCGTGAGCTTGTAAAGAAGGTTCAGGAATCCAACATCATGGCTGAACTTTCAGATGATGATGACATTGCCCATAAGCTCGATTTGCTTGGCGACAACAACAAATGGAATGACGAGGTTCCGGTATGAGTATATTGAATAGTAACGAGCAGTTGTTTGGTTCAACTCCTATCAAGCCTCGTGAGACATGGGGAGTTCTGGATTCAAGTAAGATTCAGAGTTTCCAGAGTTGTCCACGAGACTTCTTCTACAGCCATATTCTTGGCTGGAGATCAGAGGGTAATTCCATCCACCTCGCTTTTGGTAGTGCGTGGCATGAAGCAATGGAAATTATCCTAACAGAGGGTTGGGAGCTTGATATTATACAGAAAGCGTACTACAGATTCGTGGAGATCATTGTAGAGGAAATGGAGCTGAGTCCTGAACAACTCAATTCTTTTCATGACGCTAAGAATCCTGCCAATGCTCTTCGTGGCCTGGTTGAATACACTAACCTGTACAAGGACAATCCAGCCGATACCCTGTTCGTGGAGATAGCCGGAACTGCTCCTATCGCTGATGATAGAGTCATCCATGTTAAGCTCGACAGCGTTCGTCGGCACAACGCAGGACATTCTAACTCCGGTCAGATCTATTCCCTCGAGCATAAAACAACTGGCCGTAGAACAAGTGCTTGGGAAGAGCAGTGGCATTATATGTTCCAGATCGGAGCATACAATCATTTCCTCCACTGCATTTTTGGAGAGAATGAGCGCATCGACGGTGTGACTATCAACGGTAGCGTTTGGCGGAAGGCTAGTCGTGATTTCGTACGTTTCCCTGTCAGCCCTAGTCTTGACATGTGGGAGCTATGGGTTAACGAGGCTAACCATTGGTGGGATCAGATTGAGTGGAACATGAAGCTCCTGCATGATACGAAAGAAAGTGATCGAGTAATGGTAGCTTTCCCTCGTAACAGTGCGAGCTGTAGTAAGTTTGGCTGTCGTCATCCTCATCTGTGCAGTGTGCAGGCTAATCCGTTGAAGCGTTGTCACCAGCCACCACTTGGCTACGTGCAAGAGTTTTGGGACCCTCGTAGACGGGCCGAAGAAGCGAAGTACATTGTCAAGCCAGATGGTAGCAGGGCTACTATGGAAGCTAACCCAGTGTCACCAAAGAATAAACCAGCCAATGACAGCGAGGTAAGCAACAATGGGTGAGATAGCAGACGCAATGATAAATGGAGAAGACTGCCAGCTGTGTGGTCAACACCTATCCATCCAATTCTAGTCATGATTTTGTAGGCTGGGAGGAAAAAAATAATGTCTGAGTTTTACAAAGACACCCTCATCGAGAAAGTCCCTAATATCTATCGTAAAAAAGATGGTTGGGTAGTGAGAGTAGAAAGGAATCGTGTAGTTAAATATGGTTCTGCTCGTGATAAAGATTACCATAACTCAAAACTTCTATCCTTTGGTAGAGCGGCGCGTATAAAGGAGCGATTAATAAAAGAGATGGGCGAATCACAGAAATCTGTTGATCCAATTCATACATTGAAAGCTAGATTGATGCAGCAAAGAAGCGTGAGTATTACTGGGGTACATGGGATTGGCTTTATATTAGCTAAAGGTAAAACCAAACTTGAGCCTAGGATACTTGTAACCTATTATGTCAACGGTAAGAGGAGACAAAAGTCATACAGCATAAATAAGTGGGGATTTAATCTTTCTTTAGTCTGGGCCTGTAAAGATAATATGGATAATAGAAGAAACGGTTTTGCAGCTAAAAATAAAGACCTTATCTTATACAATCCTCATCAATCTGCTGAGTCTATGTATAACGTAGCTAAACGAAACCTCTCCTGCCATCTACGTAGTATTGGAGAATCGTGGGTATTGAAGTGTAAGGCTCGACTGTAACGTCCCATATTTGCCGTGTACGGCGTCCAAATTGAACCCACACCGATACCCGTATAACGGGATTCATGTCCGTACAACGAACGTCAGGCATCAATCCCGGCCCCTATCACATTTTCCTCCATCCCGTCCCGATGAAAACAACTCAACCATTAGCGGTGTCATATGCAGGTGTGCAATGCCACTTCACACATATGAACCAGATAAAGCTAACTACGGGCTGTTGTATGCTAATAAGGCATTGAATAAAGTATCCGGCTTTGTGTTCCGTTTAGGTGTAGGAGTTGGTCAAGGCAAATGGGCTGAAATTATCGCCAACACTTCTAACAACAGCGGAATGAAGAGGTTGGTGGAAGTAGAAGAGCCTACAGATACAAGTATACAAATTATTAGCCTTGACAGTCATATCACTGTACTATCTGTCAATGGACCTGTTGGGTTAATCAAGATAGATGTTGAAGGTAATGAGGTTGACGTAATTCTTGGAGCTAAAAAACTTATATCTACACAGCGCCCAGTGATCGCTATTGAAACTGATAAACCTAATATAGTTCAAGAACTTCTTCCAAGTGGTTACATTAGACAAAAGACCAAGAATGCTACGGATACATACATATTCTGGCCACTCCCATTGATATAAGAAATTGGGAATAAAGTCTGTTGACATTGACCCAAATGGTACCGTATATTAAGACAACAATCCAACCAAACCTATGCCCGAACAACCTAATCAGGCTATCGCACCTGTAGATCCGAAGCTCGCAGCTACTGCTGAGCAATTTCGGAAAATGCGAGAGAAGTACCAGAGCGACCCTAAGACCAATACCTTCAACGCCCTGATCTGTGGCGAAATGGGTACGGGCAAAACACATCTCCTCAAGACCGCTCGTCTACCTGTCCTTGTCCATATGTTTGATCCAGGTGGAGAGAATACTCTCCGTGATGAGATCCAAGCTGGCAAGGTAGTTGTAGAGAAATTCGCACCGGACAATCCTCACAAGCCCTGGGCCTTCGATCAATGGCGCAGACGTTTTGATGAGCTTGATAGACAGAATTTCTTCGAGAACTTCGGAACGTTCGCTCTCGACAGCTCAACCATATGGGCTGAAACAATCCTCAACTACTTCGTGGCTAAGCGTAACCCAGGTGGTGTGCCTGATGGTAAGCTCGATTACATGCCACAGAAGAATGAAATCAGAAACTGGATCGACCGTATCCTTTCTCTCCCCTGCGACGTGATTGTTACAGGACACTTGGAGGCTACGGAAGATCAAGTAACAGGGCGAGTAACTTACCGATATGCTACTACCGGCAAGGGTTCGCTCATGATTCCAGCAAAGTTTGATGAAGTATATGTTGCTCTTGCTGACGATTCAGCGAAGGGAGTTAACTATAAACTTCAAACTGCTGGAGCTGGACGTTATGCAGCTCGCTCTCGTCTGGCACAGGGAGGCAAGCTTGATCAGTTTGAAGCTCCCGATCTCAAGGCTCTCCTGAAGAAAGTCGGCTACTCAACCGAAGATAAGCCTCTGTTCCTTTGAGCCAAAGGATAGGTTATTTATTAACCCATTCTCATTTCTAACCTAGGAAAGAACAACCAATGGACAACAATCCTACTTACGACGACGGGCAAATGTCTGTCGATTACGACACCACCGATGCTGTTGAAATGTCAGCAGTTGTGGAGGGTGAGTACAAACTTTCTGTCATTAAGGCAGAATGGAAGCACCCCAAGCCGGAATCGGATAAGGAATGGGTCGGCATCCAGATGATGCTTGACATTCCTGACGAGATCTCTGCTGATTTCTTCAGCCACCTGCACTTCTTGCCTCACAAGAGTCAGGAGCCGAAGAACTACCAGCGGGCGCTTGGCGACCTCAAGGTGTTCAAGGAAGCCTTTGGCTTCGCACCGGATGAGCCGTTTACTCCTGACCAGCTCGTTGGCCGGGAAGCATGGGCTTACTTGACGGTACGCGACGATCCTCAGTACGGTCGTAGCAATCAGGTCAAGAAGTGGATTACTGGTCCTCAGTAAGCTATGAGCGGTTTCCCTGTTCCGTACAAAAACAGGGGATATTGCGGGGTAGAGCAGTCTGGCAGCTCGTTTGGCTCATATCCAAAAGGTCGCTGGTTCAAATCCAGCCCCCGCAACAAATGCTTGCGCAGAGCATGTTTATGACCACGAAGGCCAAGTGGTAACTGCGCGTGAACCAGTTAGCTTAATGGTAGAGCAGGGCTATAAACCCGTTGTGTAGGTTCGACTCCTATCTTGGTTCCTATAAATATGTCTCTATTTTTTACGACACGCTCAGAATGATCAAATAGCACACCTCATGCGGATAGTGATTAAGTTTTCTAAGGAAAGCCGAGAAATGGTAGAGGTCTGGAGGAAAGGGAAGCTCTTCACGGTTCTTCCCTTTACCTTCTTTGTGGATGAACATGAAGATCCGGCCAATCAGCTCATTCGTAAGCTTGCAGAAGGTAAGACAATTCATATGGAGTTGCATTATCAATCAGAGCTTCCTACGAAAATAGAACATGAACTTTGATGATATATTAGGGTTTCATAAACCTAAACCTCCAAAGGGGAAAGACCCCAAGTTCATAGAGTATTGGATGACCATACCTTTTATACAATACTCAGCCAACGTTCCGATAGTAAATAGGTACCATCCTACTTGGCTCTGTTACCCTTGGATACAAGAAGGAATACAAACATTACTCAGTTTATCAGATGGATTCAAAACCAAAGTATCAGAGGAAGCTTTCGCAACGGCTGTCCGAGAGACAGTACGAAGCGTTGAGGAAACATATACCTAATCAGCTTCGTCAGCGTATTATTGATAAGCTTCTTGACGGACTAATTGACTTGTATGAAAGCCCACAGGGAGAGTTTGTGAACTCCGCTATCCTCAGCGGTCACCTGACAGTAACGGATCTACTTGATCGTAACAAGGAGAAAAAACATGACTGAGTTTGATGACAGTGTTCGATTAGGTTCGTTGCGTAAAAACATGTCTGAGATGAGCGATGATGAGCTTCGTGCTCTCATAGGTGAGTCTCGAAACAATCGTGTGCCTAAGCCAAAGGCAAAGCGTGTAAAGGCTAAGGCAGATACAAAGGCAAAAGCGAAAGCGAAAAAAGCTGCGCCCAACCTTCTATCCTCTGATTCTCTCGAATCCATGAGTCCAGAAATGGCAGCAATGCTACTCAAACAATTAGGCGACAATGGCTGAACGCAAAATACAATATCGTCTCGAGGACGTAAACATACACGATATAGATCCTGGTGTACGTGTTCGCAAGGACATGGGAAACATTGATAGCCTTGCAGCTAACATACATCAGTTTGGTCTACATCATCCTATCCTTGTTGTAGATAAAGAATGCTTACCAGAAAAGCATGAGGCGAGAACAGATGCTCGCCCATTCCTACTGGTCGCTGGTGAGCGTAGATTTCGTGCCTGTGAATCTCTTAAGCATGATAAGATTGCTGCGAAAGTAACAGAACATCTCCTTGATGAGTGGGAGATTCGTGTTATCGAGCTGGACGAGAACCTTCGCCGGAAAGAAATGACTCCGGTTGAAGAGGCCCTCGCCAAGAAGCACATCCACGATCTATACGTGGAACGGTATGGTAAGGCCAGTCCAGGTACTGGAGGTGGCGGACATAGCGTAAAGGACACAGCCGAAATTCTTGGCGAGTCTCGTGCTAACGTTTCCCATGATCTCAAGATCGCAGAATACTCAAATATTATTCCTGAGTTAAAGGATGCGAAAACGAAGAGCGAAGCTCGTAAGCTCATTTCTCAGCTTGAACAGAAAGTTGCTCGCGAGGAGCTTGCCAAACGTGCGAAAGCTAAGGCTGAAGCTAAGGGTGCACAGCGTACAGAAACGAGGAAAGAACTCCTCTTCAAACGTTACGTAACCTGTGACTATTTCGACGGTTTGAAAAAGCTGCAGGACCGTAGTGTAGATTTCATGGAACTCGATCCAGACTGGGGAATCATGTTCAAAGAACGTGTCCTATCTCGTGGGTCCCTCACTGCTGCTGAGTATGATACTCTCCAGCCAGAGGATTATGTCGAGGGTATTAATGAAATCATGAAGGCAGCGTACGATGTTCTTAAAGATAATAGTTGGATCATTGTTTGGTATTCTCTTGAAGAGTGGCATAAAGAAACAAGGGAAGCAATTGAGGCAGCTGGCTTTACAGTGTGTGCTATGCCAGCGTTCTGGATTCATACTAGTAACTTCACTGCGACGCCAGCTTATAGACTTGGGCAACGGACAGAGTCTTTCTTTTACGCTCGGAAGGGATCTCCCAGAATTGGTGCAATGGGACACCCTAACACCTTCACAGCGAGGACACTCAACCAGAACGAACGCGATCATCCAGCAGAAAAGCCCATTGAGTTATACGAGGATATTATCAAATGTTTTCTTGGCGACACGAAAGGAAAACTCTGTGTTACGGGATTTGCCGGAAGCGGAAATTTCCTACTTGCCGCCGATAACCTTGAGCACAACTGCATCGGATTCGACACCTCGAAAGCATACCAAGATAACTTTGTTCTCAAAGTAAACAAAGGTAATCCCGGTCAATTCAAATCTTACATCTCATGATATATTTAGCTTCCCCATACAGCGATAAGGATAAGAGGGTAGTTGTTTCCAGATACAATGAGGTGCTTGAGTTCTGTGCGAATAGGATAAAGGAAGGACATATTGTGTTCAGTCCTATCGTACACTGTCATGTAATGGCTCAGCGTTTCGAGATGCCTGGAAATCATTTATTCTGGTGGAAGTATGATACCAGTATGATTGATATTGCTGATGAGGTATGGATTCTTTGTCTACCGTACTGGCAAATGTCTATTGGTGTTGGAAAGGAGATAGCTTATGCCGAAAAGATAGGAAAGAAGGTACGCTATTTTAACCCTCTTGGAGCTGAAATATCATGAGCTATGTACGAGCAACAGGGCCTCGCAACGCTAAGATAGTTTTCGTTGGTGACAATGCTTCCATTGAAGATGGTAAATCTGGTAAACCCTTCTCTGGCAGGAATGGTAAAATGTTTACGCATTTGCTGGCGCAAGCTGGCTTGTTGCGAGAGATATGTTACCTAACCAACGTTATTAAAGAATCCTGCACCTACAATAACGTAGGTAATTTTATTGATCTGAGCAAAAAAATCCCTGTCGTTAGTGATGAGGGGTATAACTACATTCAGATCCTCCAACAGGAGTTAATGGACCTCAGGCCCAACGTTGTTGTGGCTGTTGGTAATGTAGCACTCTGGGCACTCACTGGTGAACGTGGAATAAGCAAATGGCGGAATAGTGTTCTTGAGGGATTTAATGGTATGAAAGTTATTCCTATTCTCCCTCCAGGTTTCGCTATGAATGATTATGTTGCACGCCACCTAATCTACCATGATCTGCAAACAGTAGCACTTCATCAAAATGATCCTACTGTTCCAAAGGATGAAAGGGAGTATATCATATTTCCGGGCTATGCGCAAACACTTGAATTCCTCGACGAATGTTTGAATCATGAGCATATAGCTTTCGACATTGAAGTTGGTGGCGATGATGATGGGAGGGAGGTATCCTGTATAAGTTTTGCTTATAACAACAAGCGCGTTATAAGTATACCATTTTCCAATGGACCTGATCCATATTTCTTACCTCCACAAGAAATAGAAGTATGGTTACGGATTGAGCAGTTGCTTGAAAGTTCTAAGGTTATAAAGATAGCTCAAAATGCTTCATTTGACGTAACCTTCCTTTACCGTAAGTATGGAATCAGGACAAAAAATATCCGTGATACTATGATCGCGGAAGGTATTATTCATCCTGACTTTAAAAAGGGTCTTGGTGCTATCACAGCATGGTACACCACTATGCCGTACTATAAGGATGAGGGTAAGACCGGCTTCAAGAGTCAGTATAATGAGGGATTCTTCCTCTACAACGCGAAGGATAGTATTGTCCTAATGGAAGCATATCCTCGCATGGTTGCTGAGCTGAAAAAGTTAGGAAATTATGACACGTTCTTAAGCCAGTGCGAACTCATTGAACCCCTTACCTACATGAGTGAGCGTGGCTTTCGCGTTGACAAAGAAGGTATGGAGAAAAAGAGCAGAGAGCTTGGATTATCCATTGAGGAGGATCGGTTAAAGATTCAAGCTCTTGCTGGTTACGACATTAATCCTGCTAGTCCAGCACAACTTATTGAATATTTTTATGAGGAGAAAGGATATCCGGTCTATAAGAACAGAAAAACAGGCCGACCCACAACAGATGAAATGGCCCTCAAACGTTTGTCTCGTAAAGGTGCAAAGGAAGCGTCACTTATCCTCGACATGAGGGAAAAGGCCAAGCTCAAGTCTACATACCTCGATGTAAAGCTTGGCAATGATGATAGGTTACGTGGTAGCTTCAATCCAATCGGAACAAGCACACTTCGTCTATCCTCCAGTTCAGACATATTCGGTGTAGGAACCAACCTTCAAAACCTGCCACCAAGGATGAAAGCCAACATCTTACCAGATGAAGGCTATGTCATGTTCGAGATTGACCTTGCACAGGCAGAAAATCGTGTGGTTGCATACATAGCACCAGAGCCAAAGATGATGGCAGCTTTCGAACAGGGTCTTGATATTCATAGCCAAACAGCCGGTATGATGTTTGATATGGATATTAATACTGTCATCCGGCTGAATAAAGAGTACAGTCTAGCAGGCTCCCCATCTATTCCCGAGTACTGTCCTCCCATTGGGCAAGGTAATAAGCCATTTCGTTATTGGGGGAAGCAAGCGAATCATGCCCTCAACTACGGCCTTGGCCCAAACAGTGCGGCACTTCGATGGGAGATTCCTCAGAATGATGCCAAGTTTATCTACGAACGATATCATACTGTCTATCCAGGTGTTCGTCAGATGCACAGATGGATTGAACATGACCTCCGAACTAAGCGTTGTGTGACTAACCTTTTCGGTTTCAGCAGATATTTTCTAGGACGTTGGGAGGATATAGTTAAACAAGCTTACGCTTTCGTAGCACAGTCAACCATAGGCGAAGTCCTCAATCGTCGTGGAGTTAAGTATATCTATTACCGCACTGACCTCTTTCCTGAAGTACAACTCCTCAATCAGATCCATGACAGTGTTGTATTTCAGATCCCTCTTGAGGTCGGATGGGACAGGATCAATCGTATCATCAACCTCATCATAGCTAATCTACAAAACCCTCTTGAGTTTCGTGGTAGGATATTTAGCACACCAGCCGATGTAAAAGTCATAGGTGGTAGTATGACTGATGGTGTAGAAGTTAAACAAGTCAACCCAGCCTCTCTCCAAAAAGCATGGGAAGAATCGGTTAATAATTAACCTATCCTTATAAAACAACTAATGGCTAAGCGAGGAGATTGGCTCAAACTTTATCTCGAATACGTCGAGAACACTGAACCACCTATCTTATACAAAGAATGGGTAGCTATCTCTGCAATAGCTTCAGTGTTGAAACGTAAGACCTGGCTTGATTGGGGACTAGATTCTCGTATATTTCCCAACATGTACATAGTCTTAGTCGGACCTCCTGGTCGCTGTAGAAAGGGTACAGCTATGGCACCAGCAGCTTTACTGATTCGTAAGATAGGTGTGAAAATGTCTGCCAGTTCTATCACACGTGAGGCACTTATCAAAGAACTGGAGGAGTCGTCTGCTCTTGATGATATAAACGGAGATATAGTAGTTCATTCTTCCCTCACAGTTAACAGTCCAGAGCTTACCGTTTTCCTGGGACAGGATAATAAGGAAATGCTCATGACCTTAACTGACTGGTACGACTGCGCAGGTGAATGGGAGTATAGAACAAAAACTCAGGGTACTAACACAGTCACTGGAGTTTGGGTCAACCTCCTCGGAGCCACTACGCCACATCTTATTCAGAATGCACTTCCTCTTGATGCAGTAGGTGGAGGTTTAGCTAGCCGTATGGTGTTTGTTTATGAGGATCGTATTGGCAAACGAGTCCCTGCACCATTCCTCACACAGTTACAAAAAGATCAAGCAGAACAACTGTTGAATGAGTTAACAGATATTAGTAAGTTGAATGGTGCTTTCCAACTCACTGCAGATGCTATGGATGCTTGGGTAGATTGGTACATGAACATGGAGAAAACTAATCCAAAAATGCCTCCGACATTTGAGGGTTATCTCAATCGCCGTCAGACGCACCTGCGTAAGCTCCTTATGATCCTGAGTGCAAGTAGATCCAACGACATGATTATCAATGTAGATGATTTCACTCGTGCTCTCGATCTACTACAACGGACAGAACGTAAGATGCCACGTACCTTTGCTGGCATGGGTAGTAGTCGGAATAGTCAGACCATTACTATCCTCCACGAATACATATCAGAAAAAGGTCGTGTTACTATTAAGGAACTCTACAGTGACCTATACGGACACGTTGAATCACCTCAACAATTCCAGCAACTTCTCAGTATGCTGATCACACAGGGTTTCTGTAAAACAGAGAAAGCTGGCAATGACACGTTCATCGTCTATCAGAAGAACAACAAGCTCAATACGCAGTACGGACAACAGCCCTAGCATCTTTCCCACAACGTCTAGCATGAACAGTAACAAGAACAAAATCATCATCGGTGTAGCAACTGTTTACACTCGCAGAAAATTCTTCACACAGAAAGTGCTTCCTGGACTTGTTGAAGCATCTGCTCTTGTCCATGTGTTTAGAGACTTTGACGCTTCTGTAACAGTGCTGCCGGACACTAACAAAGGAGTACAGTATTATACAGCTACTGAATTTTCTCGTAATCTTGGAGACAGCGGAAAATTCCTTGGTTACGAAAGTGAGCTGTTTGACGGAACAGATGAGTTCTATTACTTCTCATGTGACGATGACCTCATCTACGCTCCAGAGTATTTTGATTACATGATCGCAGCCATTGAACGCTTCGATAGGAAGGCTGTAGTATCACTGCACGGAAACACCTTTCATAAATTCCCTATCAATAGCTATTATGGAGATAAGAAAGGTTATAGTTGTTTACGTCCGAACAGGGTTGATCGCCGTGTTCTATTCCCTGGTACAGGAGTTATGGCCTTTCACAGCTCTCTCATCAGAGATTTTATCCTCGCAGACCTGATGCCAGTGCCTAATATGGCAGATATATGGATGGGACTGGAGCTACAAAAAAGGAAAATTCCCGCAGTGACAATTAAGCACAACGGGAATCTCCTTACCTACCACGACAAACTACCTGTCCAGCAGACCATCTGGGGTCAAGCCTTCAACAACGACTTTATTCAGACTGCTCTGGTGAATCAGTTTTCCTTGAATCCGGGATTTGCTCTTTACCCTCTTGTCCAGCCTCATAATCCTCAATCGGAATGATAGCGTCATATAAACGCTGAATCTTCGGATCATTCGGATAACGTCTGAGATAGTCTGCGAACAGTGTTTTCGCTTCTCCTAACCTGCCAAGTTTGAGAGCACACTCTCCTGCAGGTCCGCAGATATAAGCATGGTCAAGCTTGTAACTGAACTCCTCGTTGAGGTACTGCTGAAGAGCAAGCGTACTTCCGAGGAAAGTGTATGCTGCAGCCCACTTCTCTAACAGCATATACGACATACCCATGAAGAGGAAACTCATAGCCTCTTCTGGTTTGAGTTCAAGCATAGCTTTCGCATACTTGAGACCCTCAACGTATAGCTGCATGGTGTAACAAGAATGTGCAGCAATGATAAGAGCTGAGTAGCCATTCTGACTTGTGAGCTTATCCAAGTCAGTAACACGTATCCAAGCCAAACAAGTATCATACTCCTTCATCATGAAGTAAGCATTGGCTACTTGAAAGTTGTAGTACTCAGCTCGATCAATGTGGCCTGCTTCTCTGTTTGCAATGACCTCATCCTTCATGGCTTGCACACGCTTGCTATACTTCTCCTTCAATTCTTCCGGAGACAGGTTATAGCCATGATGCCGAAACTCAAGAGGTACTTTGATTATTTTCGCATCCTTACCATCGAGAGGGTTTTGCTTGATTGGTTCAGCGATTTGGTTATGTACCTTACCAATGTAGCGAAACTCTGGACAGCTACGAAACAAGCGTATCTGCCAAATAACATCTCCTTCTAGAAGTTGATTCTGCGGAAGAAGATTGTTAATACGGACAGTAACTGCGTCCGCTTTGTTCTGCTCAATTTCTGTCTGCGCAACACCGAGGAGCTCAGGGTTTGTAATCTCCTCATCGGCGTCGAGTATAAGGATCGTATCATTTGTAGCTAGATCTATTGACCTATTACGAGCATGGGAAAAACCCTCCCATTCAATGCACTCAAGCACTGTAGCGTACTCAGTAGCAATTTCAATCGTTCCATCAGTAGACCCGGTGTCTACAATAATGATTTCATCAACGTGATCTTTCACGCTCTCCAAACAATTGCGAAGATGTTTTTCTTCATCCTTCACAATCATACATATTGAGATACCCATAACAGCCCTGTTTGTTTCTCGTTAAAGTAAGAAAAAATTTCGTGAAAAGCAAGTGCCTGCACACTTATAATTACTACGAAAGGATAGGTTAATTATTAACCAATTCTAATAAAAAGTACCGGAGACCCTCACCATCAATCAGCAGTCGGAGTGGGCATGAAAGATGGACAGGGCTGAGAGCCTCCGGATTTTAATAGTCAAACTCGATCCAGTCCCTTGCTCCGAGTTCTACTTGATTTGTTCTGTCCTTAGTAACACCAGCCTCTTTAAAGATTCCTTCAATGGTAGATGGTTCAAGACCTAACCGATAAGCACCTTCATAGGTTCGACGCATTTTTTCAAATGCTCGTCCATAAGAATCATTAGCAGCTCTATCTGCTTTGTACAAATCCCTCAGCGTTGAACGTGGATCACCTTTCGCTTTGTTAAAAATGGTGCGAGCATCACGTACCTCTTTTTCAAATTCAATAGCACGGAAACGAAGTGAGATAGGAACATTGAGTTCATTAGTCCTGAACCCAAAGAATGATGCGAGAACTTCTGATTCCAGATCAAGCTGTTTTCCACTACGTTCTGGTCTACCAACTGCACTACGATAAAGACGCTGTGTAGAATTGATTACACCAGGCTCTAGGCCATTCCACATGTGAGCAGTAATAGTCGCAGCTTGTTCACCTAGACTTTGTCCGGGATTGTAGACTGGTCCTCCAGATGATATGCGTTTATTACTCGCTACCTCCCTA
>Ga0210043_1000392_pt1 | contig 45801 bp, 48 predicted proteins | sample CryGeymet201501t_FD_183990 | JGI IMG/M metagenome (GOLD analysis project Ga0210043, IMG submission 183990) | Groundwater microbial communities from Crystal Geyser aquifers in Utah, USA - Crystal Geyser metaG 2015-01t (SPAdes) (version 2) | ecosystem: Environmental > Aquatic > Deep subsurface >... | reverse complement strand
CTGATGATGGCTCACCGCGAAAACGCCGAAGATCATCTCGACAACGGCACCGACAGAGGATAATGAAAATGGACCAGTTTGAAAAACGCATCGTCGACCGCCTGTACTTCGGCCGCGACACCCCGACCGGTGAAGTCACCGCTGCGGCGTGGGGCGACTTCTGCGATCGGCAGATCACTCCCCGCTTCTCGAAGGGTTACACCATCTACGAGGCTCGCGGCGTCTGGATGGGTGGCCACGAGAACGTCTTCGTCCTCGAAGTGTGCCGCAAGCTGGGTGACCTTGGCGGTCCTGCGCTGCAGGACATCGCCGACGCCTACAAGAGCCAGTTCGAGCAGGACGCCGTGCTCCGGGCTACCACCGACGCGCGCTACGCCTTCATCTAGGCAATCTATTGCGCGCGGGCGCTGTTAGTCAAATCTCTGAACTGCGGTAGTGCACCATTCTCAACCAGCAAAATGGGTATCAGCTCAACAACCATATCAAACAGCTTTTCGAGATGGGCATGTTCTGCCGCTAAACCCGGCACATCTCGGCTCGTGGCAATCCACACGCCAGCATCGCTATCCAGTTCGGCCTCAACCTGAACGGAAAACGATCCAATGTATTTCATAACTTAATTGCCTTTCACGAACCCACCTGAAGCATCGGCGAGCGTCGGCCCAATCCTGCGCTTGTTCTTTGTCGGATTGCTCGGTCATAGGTTAGCCTTTCTCTCTTGGGTTGTATCATATTTTTTCGTGTAAAGCCAGTCCTTCCCGACGCGGGTACGCTCGTAGCCCAAACGCTTGAGGATACCGGCCACCCGCAACTTGTGGACGCGCGAGACCTGCGACAGCGAGACCCCGCAGGCACTTATACACACCCGGGTGAGATCGATCGGCTTGTCGCCATTGGCGATATCGTCGATCCCCCGCTCGATGAGCCAGTCGCGTATAACATAGTGCCAAGGGTCGATTGCCTTGAACCTCTCGTGCTCGACCACGGCCAGACGCTCGGCGTCCTGCCACTGGATACCTCCCTCGCGCCACAGGTGCGCGCCTTCGGCCCACAGCTGATCGCGGTCGCGCGCGATCCTGTCGACTTCGACCAGCTCCCCCGGCCGCGTGCATACTTCGATCGGCAGCCAGCGGCGCTCGCCCTCGTCGTCGGCGAGGAACTCGGCGTGGTTGACCGTGGCCCAGAACAGCAGGCGCCGGGCGAACTTGCGCTCGAACTCCATGTATTTGGGCACCCACGCCTCGTGCGTGCGGGTCATGAACGCCCGGATCGCCTCGGCGTCGCGCGACTTGAGACCGCGCAGCTCGGCGAGCTCGCCCACCATCTTTCCGCGCATGACGCGGCTCAGATCGGCGTCGCGTTCCATCAAATCGATCTCGCAGAAATACTGCAGCGTGGGCGCGATCGCCTTGACCCCGCTGGTCTTGCGCGCACCCTGTTCGCCGCGCAGCGCGATCGTCATATCGGCTTGACATCCCGGGTCGAGGAGGCGGCCGGCGTGCGCCGTCCATGCGTAGAGTGAGCAGGCGGCGGCGTACTCGGTGTCCTCGGTGTGGAAATAGTCGGCGAGGAAGCGCGCCACCCGGGGCTTGCCGTCCCAATGGCGGCGGTCCAGCCACTCGATGCCGGCGTCGAAGCTGCGCTCGGTAGCCGCGTAGTGAGTGCACGATCTCAGCAGCCCCTCGCCGAAGTACTTGAACCCGCGCTGGTCCAACTGCAGGCGCAGCCGCGTGTAGTCGCGGTCCTTGAACTCGCGCCACTTCTCACTGCCGAAAGTATCGGTGGCCGGTGCCCACATCAGCGCCTCGTGGAAACTGTCATAGGCGAGGCGCATGGTGGTCATCCCGGGGTGGAGCATCGCCTTGACGAGGTTGTCACCATTGGCTTCTATCGCGCCGCTTGCCGCGCGTTTGAGTTGAGGCCATTCCAGCGCCGCCGGGTCGAGGGGCTCGCGCTCGACCACGGCGGTGGTGGTGGTGGCCGTCAGGTCTTCAAATTGAGCCTGCGCGTAGCCGAGCGCTTCGAGATAGTCGGCGTTCTCGCGGTGGGTGCAATGGGCGTGCAGGCAGACGAACTTGCCCTGCTCGTAGCCGCCGGTGCCGGCCGGGAAGTATGAGGTCGAGCTAGGCCCGCTGTCGCCGGTATGCTGGTTGGCGAAGGGGCACTCGATGAACATCTTGTTGTCGCTGCCGACGTCGACCACATACCCCCCAGCCGCCAGCCAGTCGGCGACGTCGTCATGCCCGCCGGTGAGCGCGAGGTCGCTCGGCGCCCGCTTGGCACGAGCGATCGTCGGCTCGCCGATGCCGAAGGTCCGCACGAGGAAGGTCCACAGCAAGTCCATATCGAGCTCGTCGAACACCGGCAGCGACGCCGGCAGGCCGCCGCGCCAAAGGTATCGCGTGTTGCTCGGCTGGTGCGTGCCGCAGGCGACGAACTGCTGCCCGGTAGCAAGTATCTCGATCATGCCGCTGTCGACTGGTAGCACGCGCTTGTAGAGCTCGCCCTCGTAGACGAAGGGGATGAGCATGCGCGGCGAGCTCTGGCGCCAGCGCACCGGGAAATGGTGGTGGGGGAAGGCCTCACGAAGTTGCTTCACGATACGCTTGGCGATGCGCGTGCTGTCGACATCGATGTCGATCGCGCGGCAGCGCCGGGTCTGCACGCAGATGCCGTAGTCGGGGACCGACGACCAGTCCGCTATGCGCTCCGCCGTGGCGAGCATGCGCGGCCACTTGGGCACACCGACGACCTTGCCCTTCCAGTTGTACATGCTCGGCGTCTTGCCGACCGCGCCCATCTTCGAGAGCTCGCTGATCTCCGCGTCCGGTCGCGAGACGACAGGCAGCAGGTCTTCGGTGAGCCCGAGCACGAGATCGAGATGCGCCCACTCGGCAAGAGTGGCTCCGGGGGGCTGGGTCATGCGGCCTCTTTGGTTTTGGCGTCGAGATCGGCGCCCAGTCTTTCTATAAGGTTGGCGCTCACCGTTTGAGGCCGAGCAGATCGGCGTCCTCTGCGCGAATGAGATGCTCAACGGGGATACCGCTGAGATCGGCGAGCTGGCGCGCGCGGCGGATCGGCGCCCAGCCGCGCTGGCACCATTTCCAGATGCTGGTCTGGCTCACAGGGGGGTCGAGCTTTTCGGCCGCCTCCCGCTGCGTGCCGATGCGCGCTACGGCGCGCTCGACGGGATTGTGGTTTTCCATGTGAAATCTCCTACGGGTAGGAGGAATGATATACAACCTTTGGGTGTCAGGCAACCCCGAGCGCAAAATAAAAGTTGACAACCAATAGGGTGTCGGGTATATGGCGAACACCAACACCCTAAAGGCAGGAGAAATATCGTGAAATTATACCGCCGCAACGGCGACGTCGAGGCCAGCGTCACATGGGCCGGGACGCAGGTACGTGCCAAGAGACTTTTCGGCAAGGACGGATACGAACTCGTCGACGTGCCCACCAACAAGGACGGGCTGATCGACTTCCTCAACGAGGTCACCGAAGTGGCGAGCACGCCGCCGGTCTTCGGCGTCACCATCACCCACCCAGACGCCTATAACGGGGAGGTGGAGGAGGCCAACGGCAACACGGCCAACACCAACGACGCGCGGGTCTCCGGCGTCGCACGCGCGATCGACATCGAGGAAGAGATTGCCGACGCCGACTTCGCTCGCGCGATCAATCTTAGCGAGCACATCCTCGGTCGGCTCGACGAGCACGTTCGCCGGCTGTCGTTGAGCAAGTTGATCAGCTCCGATGGTTCGGACCTCATTGGTTAACACGAAACGAAAAGGAAAAAGGCAATGAACGATAAATATGAATTCACCGGCGAAAACAAAATATGTTTTGGCCGCACGCTGCGCCGAATTCGCGCAACTCGCGACATCGCTGGGCCGGGGGTGGCTGCGCGCGATCTCGGCGGGTGGATAGAAAACGAGAGCAATCTCTCCCGAGAGGGCAACGCGTGGGTCTATGGCAACGCGTGGGTCTCTGGCGACGCGCGGGTCTATGGCGACGCGCTGGTATATGGTGACGCGCGGGTCTCCGGCGTTAACATCACCGCAACCCGCTCGGACGGTTATACCTTCCTAGTCACGCCGACGCCCGAAGGCCCTCGCGTCATTGCGGGCTGTCGCTACTTCACATTTCACAAAGCCGAGGCGTACTGGACCAGAACGCGAGGGGGAACGAAATTGGGCGACGAAAGCCTTTCGATAGTCAAACATCTAAAGAATATGGCGGAGCTTAACGGTTTTATGGTACCAGTAGAATGACAGACCTTATCCAGATCGCAGCGGTACTGTTTTTCGGTGCCGCCCTGCTCCTCGCCGGAGGGATTATCGGGTGGACGATCGCCAACGGCGACGCGCCTGACGATGACGCCTTCGACGAGGACATCGTCCACGACCCATATGAATATGACGGCCCCGCTCACAAAGATGAATGGTATGATGACGTCGACAATGAATGGGGCGACGGCTGGGAGCACGACCCGCTCGACGACGATTACGACGACAACGACTAACAACCTCCCCCGAGGGGTGCCCGTCAGCCTTGTGGTGGCGGGCGCTTTGTTTTATGCACGGTCGATGTCCTACATCCGCACTTCGCTCCACGTCCGCCGCGCCAAGGGTAGCACTTTCGCCCGGGGGCTCCGCTCGACGCTGGTCCTGCGCTTCCCCGGCGGCCGCGAGATCGTCCTGTCGAGCGCACGCACCCGCCGTCGCGCGGTGCAGGCGGGGCTGTCCTCTGTCGGCGGGTCCGCCGTGAGCGGCGGTGCCGGTGTCGGGGGCGACGGTGTTGTTGGGGGCGGCCGCCCGCCGGGCACGTCGAGCTGGCCATAAAAATAGTTGTTGACGTGACACCCGCGTGGTTGTTAGAGAGAGCGAATGAGAAAAGAAGGCCCACCACCCAGACGCCGATATGCAGAGGCGGAGATCGGCGACTATGTCCTCTTCCCCGCGCACCCCGGCGCCACCAGCCGAGCCCTCGGGCTCGTGGTGCGCAAGGGGCCGAAAATGCTGCAGCTCGACCCCCGTGTGGCGGGCAACATTCATGAATGTAAAGAGGTGCGCCGCACCGCTGTCGAGGGGATATTCCTGTCCCCCGGCGAGGCCACCGGCGCGCTCAACGACTTCGCGCAAGCACTGCGCGATCACAACGGCAAAGCCACCCTGCCGCAATATATAGACAAGTGGGATGGCGCTCTGAATAAGGAAAAAGACCATGACAATTGAAGCAAAGATCGAGCGCATCGCTGAGGCGCTTGAGACCAAGCTGGAGCGTATTGCTGCAGCGGTCGAGGCGATCTCCGCCGGTGGGGGCGCAGTTCCTTCCGTCAAGACCGAAACCAAAAAGACCGAGACGAAGGCCGAGCCCGAGGGAGAGCCCGAGGGAGAGCCCAAGGAAGAGCCCAGCCTCGTCGATGGCGCGCCGACGCAGGACGACGTCAACGCGGCCGCCATGCAGCTCAACAACGCCAAGGGCCGCGAGGCCCTGCTCGACGCGCTCAAACACGTCGGCGTCGAGGGTGCCGGCACTTCGGCTGTGGCCGAGGGCAAGCGCGCGGGCTTCATCGCCAAGTGCGCTGAGCTCGCTGCCTGACTGTGGCGGGCTTCGGCCCGCCCTTTCGGCGGGGGCTGGGCGGTCCCAAGGCGCCCAGTCTCCACCAAAAGGAGAATGAAAATGAGCAATGAAACCACCGAGATAGAGGACAAGGTCCACGCCAAGCGCGGGCCGTCCGCCGCCGACCGGCACACCGTGTGCTTCGCCAGCGCGGCGCTGGAGCCTCACTGCGAGAACAAGACCAGCATCTACGCCGCGTGGGGCACTGTCGCCCACGAGATCGCGGCGCTGATCCTGCAGGCCTTCGCCGACTGCAAGGGCAGGACGCTCGGCGACGCCGAGGTATACGTCGGCCGCCTGTTCACCGTCGAGGGCTTCGAGATCGAAGTCGATATGGAGATGGCCGACTGCGTCAACGACTACACGGCGCACGTCACCGCGCTCATCGACCCGCAGCGCGGCGACCACCTGATGGTTGAAGTCGCGGCCCCGGTGGGCAACTACACGCTTGAGGAGGGCGGCGAGGGGACGTCCGACGCCGTCGGTATCATCGAGGGGGGCAGGGAGCTCGTCGTCGTCGATCTCAAGGGCGGTGCCGGGGTGCTCGTCGGCGCCGAGAATAACTCGCAGCTGCGGCTCTACGGGCTGGGCACGCTCGACAAGGTCGATCTGATCTTCCCCGATATCGAGCGCGTGCGGCTCGTCATCGTCCAGCCGCGCAAGAACCAGTACGACGAAGAGGTGATCGAGATCGATGACTTCCGCGCAATCGGCGAGGAGCTCAAGACACTCTACGCCAAGTGCAACGAGGCCGAGGCGATCTACGCCAAGGGCGGTGCCAAGGCGCTCCCCCTTGCGCTCTACTCCCCGGGCGAGAAGCAGTGTAAGTTCTGCAGCGCCAAGAACATTTGCGGCGCGCTGGCCAACGAGGTCGAGGATGTCATAACCGACGCCGCCGGGGCCACCGAGTTCGAGGATTTGACCAAGGCCGACAAGCAGACCGTCGAGGGCGCGACCCTCGCCAACCTCTCACGCTACATGACCGCGATCCCGATGATCGAGGACTGGTGCAAGGCGATCCGCGCCGAAGTGTTCGACCGCCTCACCAGCGGCGACGAGATCGAAGGCTTCAAGCTGGTACGCGGGCGCAGGGGTGGGCGCGCGTGGACCAGCGAGGAAGATTTCTTCAAAGCGCTCGGCAACTCGCGGGTCAACAGCGAGCTGCTCTACTCCCAGAAGCTGCTCTCTCCGGCGCAGATGGAGAAGACCGTCGGCAAGGAGAAGCCCAGAATTTGGAAAAAGCTGCAGGACGTCGTCCATCAGCCCGAGGGCGGTGTGTCGGTGGCACCCGAGGACGACAAGCGCGAGCCTGTCAAGGTTGCCGATGCCGCCGCCGACTTCGCCGACATAAGCGACGGGAGCAACTTGATTGGGTGACCAATATCATCTACCCAGAGGCACCCTGCCGTACGAGGCGCGACTGTGGCTACAGGCTGCAGCGCGCGTCGGTTCGGCGGGCAGCAAGGAGCGGCGCATTGCGATCGGCCGCGCCTACGACCGTATCGATCGCGAATACCCTGAACTGATAAAGGATAAGTAAAATGAAACTGGTAATGAACGAAGTCCGCGTCGCCTTTGCCCGGGGGTTGCTCCAGAAGGAAGCGATCGCCGACAGCAAACCGGCATTTCAGGCACGCTGCCTGATCCCGAAAACCAACACCGCGCTGGTCGCCAAGATAAAAGAGGCCGAGGACGAAGTCGCACTCGAAAAGTGGGGCGTCAAGGCCGAGAATATCATGGCGAGCATCCGCGCCAACGACGACGGCCTGCTCAAGGACGGCGACAAGAAAACGGAGCTCGAAGGCTTCGCCGACCACTGGTTCGTCAACGTCAAGTCCGATACCCGGCCGACCGTGGTCAACCCGGCGCGCGAGCCGATCGTGCTCGACGACGGTATCGTCTACTCCGGCTGCGTCATGAACGTCCATGTCGAGGTTTGGGCGCAGGACAACAAATATGGCAAGAAAGTGAACTGTCAGGTCACCGGCGCGCAGTTTGTCCGTGATGCCGACGCCTTCACCGGCTCGGCCACGCCCGACAAGCCCGAAGATTTCGCCGATCTGTCGGCGAGCGACAGCGGTGACGATCTCATCAATGGCTAAGCCGCTTATTGATGTTCGCATTGAGGGGGTCGATCGCCAGTGGGTGGTCGACCTCTTCGAGGCCGCGCTGAGAGACAGCGGTCGGCAATACGCCGTACATTATGCAGGACGAGACAATGACAAAGGCCCCCACACCGCCGAGCACCCCGCCAAAGGATGAGCGCTCGCTGTTCGAGCGCATGTTTGAACTGATCCGTGGTTATCCGCCGACGCCTCGCCCGTGGGCCGACGGCTCGGACCTGATCGGGTGACCACATTATTCCTTGACACCGAGACTTTTTGCGAGACGCCGATCGGCAACGGCACGCACGCCTACGCCGCCGACGCCGAGGTGATGATCGTCAGCTATGCGTTCGACGACGAGCCGGCGGTAAGCTGGGACGCGGTGACCGAGGGCGTCACGCTGCCACCCCGCGTCGAGGCGGCGCTCGCCGATGAAAGCATAAATATCGTCGGCCACAATTTTGCTATGTTCGACCGCAATGTGCTGCGACATAACGATATCATTATTCCTATATCGCGAATTCACGACACGATGACGCAGGCACTCGCCCACGGCATGCCGGGCGGGCTCGACAAGCTCTGCGATATCTACCGGGTGCCCGCCGCGCTCGCCAAGTCGAAGGAAGGGCGGCGGCTCATCATGCTGTTCTGCAAGCCGCTGCCCAAGAACCGGAAGCTGCGGCGCGCGACGCCCGAGACCCACCCGGTAGAGTGGGATGAGTTCCTCGACTACGCGCGCCTCGACATCGAGAGCATGCGCCACCTCTACAAGCACATGCCGCGCTGGAACTACCCCGACAACAAGGAAGAGTTCGCGCTCTATTGCCTCGACCAGACAATCAACGATCGCGGCATCGCGATCGACACCGAGCTCGTCGACGCCGCGATCACCACGGTCGCCCACGAGAAGGGACGCCTCAACGCCGAAGTGCACGTCGCCACCGATGGCGAGCTCCAGAGCGCCATGCAGCGCGACCTGCTGCTCAAGCGCCTGTTGGAAGCCTACGGCGTTGGCCTGCCCGACATGCAGAAGGCGACGCTCGAACGGCGCATCATGGACCCCGATCTCCCGCTCGCCGCGCGCGAGCTGCTGATGCTGCGGCTCGAAAGCTCGATGACGTCGGTCACCAAGTACAAGACGCTGGCCAAGGCGGTGTCGGACGACGGCCGCTTCCGGGGAGGGCTGCAGTTTTGCGGCGCCCCGCGCACCGGGCGCTGGTCCGGGCGCACCTTCCAGCCGCATAATCTCCCCCGCCCCAGCCGCAAGGCCGCCGCGATCGAGGAGGCGATCGAGATCATCAAGTCGGGTGTCGGCGACCTGCTGCTCGACAACACCAACAGCTGGCTCTCCGACGCCATCCGTGGGTGCATCGTCGCGGGCGAGGGCAACAAGCTGGTGGTCTCCGATCTCTCCAACATCGAGGGCCGCGTGATCGCGTGGCTCGCCGGCGAGGACTGGAAGCTCCGGGCCTTCCGCGATTACGACGAGGGCACTGGCCCCGACATATATGTGCAAACCGCAGCGGGCATCTTGAACAAGCCCCTCGATAAGATCACCGGGCTGGAGCGCCAGAATTACGGGAAAGTTCCCGAGCTCGCGTGCGGTTTCGGTGGTGCGGCGGGTGCCTTCGCCGCGATGTCGGCGATCTTCGGGCTGGAGATGTCCGACGAGGAGGTCACCGAAGTCGTTCGGGCGTGGCGCGCCAAGCACCCCCAGATCGTCTCGCTTTGGTACGGGCTGGAGGACGCAGCGCGCCGCGCGCTCGACGTCCCCGGCACCGCCTGCCGCTACCGTGGGGTGTCGTTCGAGAAGTGGCGCAGCTGGCTGCTCATGCACCTGCCGTCTGGCCGCCGTCTCTGCTACGCCCACCCGCTGATCGTCGACCACCCGAAGTTCGAGAACGCGACCAGCATCAGTTATGGGGGCGTCAACAGCTACACCCGCCGCTGGGAGCGGCTGCACACATATGGAGGAAAACTCGCGGAAAACGGTTGTCAGGCGACCGCTCGCGACGTCATGGCCTGCAACATGCCCGCCGCCGAGGGCGCCGGATATCGCATCGTTCTGACCGTTCACGATGAGCTCGTCACCGAGACGCTTGACAACCCATCGATGACACCTGTAGGGTTGTCGGCGATACTCGCGACGACGCCGCGCTGGGCCGACGACACACTGCCGATCGCGGCGGCCGGGTATGAAGCGAAACGCTACAGGAAGGAATGAGTGATGAAAATGAAGATGAAGATGAAGATGATCTGGTGCCTGCTGTTTCACCCCAAGCGCCACTTCACCAGCGTCAAAGGCCGGAGCACGGTGTTCTGCCACCGCTGCCGCTACTCGTTCCGCTGGACGCGAGCAGCCGACGCCGACGGCTCGGACCTGATAGGATGAGGCCCCGCGAGAACGATATCGAGACCCACCTGCAGGCGCTCGTCACGCTGAGCGGGGGCGAGATGCGCAAAATACGCTTCCTCGACCGCAAGGGCGCGCCCGACCGCTACTGCATGTGGCCTCAATTCCCGGGGGTCTGGGTCGAACTCAAGCGCCCGGGCGGTCCCGGCCCCACCAAGCGCCAGCGCAACGAGCACAAGGCACTGCGCCGTCTGGGGCAGACCGTCATCGTGCTCTACAGCTACGAGGACGTCGAAGACTTTATCGAAAGGCACTGCAAATGAGTGTGGCGATATACCTCCTAGTGCTTCGCGGGCCGCCCAAATAATGAGGTTCGTACCCCGACCTTGGCAGCCGCCGATGATCGACCATATCTCCCGCCTGCCACGCTCCGCTGTGTTCGCGAGCATGGGGTCGGGCAAGACCTCGGCCGTGCTCTCCGTGCTCTCTTGCGTCGACCTGCTGGACCAAGGCCCGGTGCTCGTGCTCGCGCCGCTGCGCGTGGCGCGCACGGTCTGGCCCGGCGAGATCGAGAAGTGGGACCATCTCTCGGGGCTGCGCGTGTCGGCGATCGTCGGCGACCGGAACGAACGCGAGGCGGCGCTGGCGACCCCCGCCGATATTTACACGGTGAACTACGAGAACCTGCCGTGGCTCTACGAGAAGCTGGAGAGCCGCTGGCCCTTCCGCACTGTCGTCGCCGACGAACTCACCCGGCTCAAGAACTACCGCTCGCGGCAAGGCGGCAAGCGCGCACGCGCGCTGTCCGCCGTCGCCTTCAAGGGTATCGAGCGCTTCATCGGGCTGACCGGCACACCGGCGCCCAACGGGCTGCTCGATCTCTGGGGTCAAATGTGGTTCATCGACCAAGGCCAGCGGCTGGGCCGCACCTATAATTCATTCTGCCAGCGCTGGTTCTACAAGGACTATAGCGGCTTCGGCTGGCTGCCCAACGACTGGGCGGACGAGCAGATACGCGAAGCGATCGCCGACGTCTGCGTGAAGGTGGACCCTACCGATTATATCGATATCGACGAGCCGATATCGAACGCCATTGAGGTCGAGCTTCCTCCCGCCGCCGCGCGCGAGTACAAGCGCATGGAGCGGCACTTCTGGTCGGAGCTGGAGGGCGAGGAGATCGAGGCGCTGAGCGCCGCCGCCAAGTCGAACAAGCTGCTGCAGCTGGCCAATGGTGCCGTGTACCCAGAGAGCGGGAACTCGCGCTGGGTCAAGGCCCACGACGAGAAGCTCGACGCGCTGGAGAGCGTGATCGAAGAGGCCGCCGGTATGCCGGTGCTCGTCGCCTACCACTATAAGAGCGATCTCGCGCGGCTGCAGCACCGCTTCAAGCACGGCCGGGTGCTCGACGCCAATACCCAGACGATCACCGACTGGAACGAGGGTCGCATACAGCTGCTCTTCGCCCACCCGGCGAGCGCCGGTCACGGGCTCGACCTGCAGTACGGCGGCAATATCCTGTGTTTCTTCGGTCTCTGGTGGGACTTGGAGGCGCACGATCAGATAATCGAGCGCATCGGCCCGCTGCGCCAATATCAGGCGGGCTTCAAGCGGCCGGTGTACCTGCACTATATCCTCGCCAAAGGCACCATCGATAGCGTAGTGTACCACCGCCTCGAAAGTAAGCGCAGCGTGCAGAGCGTGCTGCTAGAGGCCATGAAGGAGCGAATAGAATGACGGACGCGCAGCGCCGCAATCAGCAATACGCAGCGCTGGCGGTCTCGCACAACGCGCTGTCGACGAGCGACGACAGCGACCCGGCTCGCAACTGGCGGCGGCTCTACGCGGCCAACCTCAAGCACCAGCTTGAACGCGCTGTCGAGGGTGATGCTGACGCCGCCGAGCTGGTCGTGCGCTACGCCAAGCTCATTAAGGAGACCTAGAATATACCGAGGAAGCGCTCGCGCGGTCGAGCTTCATTGTGCATAAGCTCACAAGTGGTGAAGATGTGAACAATGTCCTCAGGACGCCCATTGGCTTTGTCAAGCTGAGCTGTTTGGCCGATAAACGCCGTAAGTACTTCGCCAACGTCGGTAAAGTCTGGTAGCGGCACCGGCGGGACCGGCAGCGTCCATGCCTCAGGGATTAGCCGCGAGCATGCGGCAGGCGGGGTCGTTACGGTATGCTGGCAGGCGGCAAGCAGCCCGGCGAGCGGCATCAGCAACATCACGATGGATAATCTGGTCTGAGCCTTCTGCATTTTCTATCTCCTCTGTTGCAGCATCTACTATATCGTCAAGCTCCGCCTCTATGCCAGCTCGCGCCGCAACGGTTTCTACTGCTACCTCGGCGGCGTTGTTGGTGGCTTCTGCTGACCGGGCGTCTTGCCCTGCCTGCGCGCGTATCTGCCCCTCTTGACTACATCGCCAGACGGTGAGTAACACAGCGAGCAGCAGCCCCATTCCGATGATGACGAAGACTTTGGTGCCAAGGCCCATGAACCATAAATAGAGTTTACGCATCGTCGTCCTCCGTCATCTCGTCAATTGTCCGCATGAGCTTATGCTTTGCGCGTTCGAGGTTTACAACCTCTGCGGTAATTCACCTTTTCCTTTCGGCTCGGGCATCCCCGGTCCTTTGATCTCGTCGGCCTTTTCAGCGGCCGCATCGGCGACCTCATCGGCAGCCGCGCCGGGCGTGAGATTGAGACTGCTGCCCAGCGCCTCGACCTTGACGCCAATGCGGCGGATGGCCGCCCAGTTGACGAGATATCCAAGAGCGGGGGAGGCCATCAGAATAATGAGCGGCCATTTGTAGAGCAGTACCACCGTTTGCACGCAGGTTAACCCGACGCCGATCTTCCCACCCGCTTCGTCTTCCATCGCCTGCTGATCGAAAAGAGCCGTAGCGCAAATGCGGACGGGATCGAGCGTGCCGAACATCAGCATGTAGCCGAATATGAAGAAGGTGGCGGTGAGGACAACCGTGAAGGTCATGCCCAACCAGAAAAGCACACTGGCTTGGAGCTTGTTCACCGCCAGTCCCCAGCCTGCAGGCAGAGCTGCATCTTGTTGGCGATGACCGCGATCTCGTGGGCCTTGTCTGTGCCGTTGATGATGCGCCGCGCGTTGGTGAAGCCCGGGGTGCCGCCCGCCCCGCTGCGCGGGAGATAGGTGTCGAGCGACTTGCCGGTGAAGACACCGTTCTGCATGCCGTCGACCATGATATCGCCGGCGATGTCGGGGTCCATGGCAAGATCGCGGTCGCCGAGGAGGTCGACGCCCAGCCGCCGGCCCATGGCCTCATAGTTGCCGCGCCATGTCAGCTGCACATAACCGCGCCCGTACCACGGGAAATAGCGCAGGTTGCGGCGGCGCCACTCCTCGCTCTTCCAGTACGCCTCGCGCACGGGCTGCAGCGTGCCGGCGGTCTCCCACTTGGCGGTAGCCAGACCATATGCGGTCCACGCCAGCCCCCAGCCGGCGGCGGAGCAGTCTTCGAGGAGGAAGTTCAGCCCCTCAACCTGCAGCGTCGTGAGCCTGCCGAACTGGCGGCGGTACTCGGCGAAGAAGGCGGCCGGGTCGCGGAGCATCGAGGTCGTGGGTGACGCGGGCTGCGCGTTCGTGACCGCTGAGGGCGGCTGCGGCATAGCCGCCTCCACCGACTTCATGGCGCTGCGCTTGGCGAGCGCGGCGACGAGAGAAGATAGCTGGCCCATCATCGGTTATTCCTTTTCTTCGCTGCCCTCAATCCGGGCTAGAGTTGTCGTTGTTATACTGTTCCAGCTGAGCAACACGGCGGTCGGTTGATGCGCTCTGTGTCTCGATGGCGCGCCGGAGGCCCCTGAGTTCTTCGCCTTGGCGGACCACTTCGGTGGACGTCTCATTGGTAGTATTCAGCAGCCACCCGAGCGACCCGAGAATGAGCGCGCAGATTATGGCGATGATGCTCTTTTCAAGGATCGACATCTCGACTTTGTAGCTGTCATCACCGTTTGATTTTGTTCTCATCGCCTAACCCCCCAGTTCGTCGATATCAGCCCTTAGTCTTTGGTGTTCCGCGTCATTGCGTTCCCGGTCCGCGTCCAGCCTTGCCGATAGCGCGCGCGCAGAAAACTCGACCTCGGAAATGCGCCTGTCGACCAATTCTTTCTGCTGGTCGTAAGCGTCGTTGAAAGCACCGTATTGCGTAATGCCCGCGAGCAGCAAGCTAAGGCCCGCGATCATCGTCATCGGCGACTTCCATTCGATCATTTTGCCACGCCCTCACGATGTGAGGGAGCAGCACTCGGATAGCCGACCCGGCCGTGATGAACGCGAAAACCTTTATAAATATGTCCAACGGCCCACCCCCCTAATATCAACAGCTGGGCCACCAATACCATGTCCAGCCTGCTTAGGTAAGTGTTTGCCGCAGCGCTATTTTGTGCGAAACCATAGGCACCGTGCATGGCTATCTGTATTACGTACAGACAGCCGAGCACCAGCTGCGCGAACCGCGCGGGCTGCCAGAGGATGATGAACGCCGCCGCGAAATCAATGGCGATGAACCACAGCCATGGGTCGAAGACGCCCGTCCCCAGCACGAACGCCATCGCAAGGCACCAGTTGACCGCGATGGCGATACCGCACCGCCGCAGCGCGCCCTCACCGAAAAAGATCGCCAGCGGGCAGATAGTCAGCACCGCCGCGATGAGATAATATTGGTGGATCATAGGTTCCTCACGATGGCCCCGGAGGCGGTGGGTGCGGAGTGCCGCCGCTATCGGCGGTAACGGTGTCGCAATGAGCCGCCTGCACCGCCGCCAAGGCTTCCGCCAAGTCCTTTTCGCCCGCCTTGTCGGCAGTTGCGATAGCTTCCCCGAGATACTTACACGCCTTGCGCTTTTTGTTCATCGTGTTCCTCCCTTCCATAGGTCTACACCCCGGTGGTGGACAGCACGCCGAACTGCTGGAGCGTTACCAGCAGCGCGACGATAACGATGGCGATCTTCATGAACATATTGATTGGCGCTGGGACGCCCGCGTAGTCCACGAGGTAGATGAACGCCACCGCGATGGCGAGGATCAGTAACACAGTGAGTAAAGTCATAATCATTGTCTTATCCTTTGAGTTATACTGAGTTTACCCCGCGCAGTTAGTTTCAAAACGGGCGTGACGAGTGGTCACGACATCGCTAGTAATAGAATTTTGAGCTGTCACACGTAAGGTATGGGCTATGTTTTTGAGTGTCAGTGCTCCGGTGCCATAAGCCGTTTGTACACCATTGGCGCTTGTTAACGTCAGGAACCCTCGCTGGGCATTCGCTGCCGAATAGTAAAGCTCGACCTCAAGTTTCCAATTTCCAGCCGCTGCCGCCATAATTATACCTTCAATATAGTCGTCCGAGCCGTTGTTGATGTAAACACGCAAAGTACAGGTGCCTGTTAGCGTCGTCGCCGTGCCCAATATAATGATGCGCGATACCGTCCCAGCTTCAGAGATGAAACAACTGGCTATCGACGGGCTTGTGAATAAAGTCGTTTGTGTTGTACCAGACGTGGTTACGTCATGGCTTGTAGAAAGAACACGAAATGTTCGTCCACTGTTGTTGTAAGCTGTTTGATAAAACTCAGGAGAGCCGCCGAGTGCACGGACGTTAACCGTGTTAACATTACCAGCCGTGCCGAAGTCTATGCCGTTATTCATCCACCCTGCGTTACGCGCCAGCACGCCCACGGCGTTGCGGTATATCTCCATTTGTTTCGTGTTGCAAGCGCCAGAACCTCGGCTAAAATAGACGCCCGCGATCGTGCAGTCGTGAACACGCGTATAATCCAGATGACCTTGGCAGCCTTCGCCGATATGAAGCCCCTCCTCCCATCCGCCGTCGAATAGCGGGGCCAGCGCCAGCGTTGTGCCAAGCATGTTATGTGTTGACGAATAAAGCGCATTATACCCTATCGAACCACTGAGTGCGTTGCCGTCCCAATGTCCGCCGCCCTTTGTGCCATCTATGCCGACAAAACCGCCATGGATATTGACTATACCGTTAAGGCAATTATCGCAATGGACATTACCGAGCGTCAAGTCGCCTGAGTTAACTAGCACTGCGTCCCCAGCCGAAAAGCCCGTGACCTTGATGTAATTCGCTATCACCCAAACGTCTCGATCAACATAAATTCCAGTGCCATCTGGTGCAGCGCCACCGTCGATTATCGCGGTCGGCGTCATATCCACGCGGTTGGTGGCGGCATTGGCGATCCACAGCGTCGAACTCCACGGTATTGTCGTCGCTGGACCTTGCAAAGTGATTGGATATTCAGAACGCAAGGCACTATCAAAGGCGACCTTGGCATAAGTTCCTGCCGCAAGCTGGATTACCCAGCGCCCCATCAGGCCGCCGTCAGCGTATTCGTTGATGATATCCGCAGCCTTTTGGATAGTCAGCAAAGGAAGGGCACTAGTCAAACCGTCATTAGTGTCGCTGCCTGTGGTTGCCACGTAAAGCGTATTCGTTTGGGAGGTCTTCGGCGTGACGTAGAAGGTATTGCCGCTGCGCGTTATCGTGCCGTTTCCGCGCAACTTAATATCAAACAGGTTGGCGATGTTCCCTGTCGCCGCATGGGAGCCCTTGACGTAGAGTTCCCGCCCCGCCGAGTTTGCTGCCGTGACTGCTGCTTCGATGGTGGCGTAGTCGCTTGCGTCAGTCGCTTGGCTGTCCGGTATCGGTGCGTAGTACGGCATGGTCCCGCCTTCCTAGTTGGTGAACTCAGTGATCTGCGCGGCGCCTGTTCCGTCGACATCCCAGACGCCGTTGACGGCGCCGGTGTAGACGAAGCCGGGCAGGCTCTCGACGTAGCCGCCCCCGGCAACGCGGACCGTGTAGTTGGTGGCCGATGCGGTGCCGTCGGCGAACAGCAGGTAGAGCGTGTTGGCGTCGTCGTTGAAGACCGTCAACCCCTCCCGCTGCCCGTTGGCTGCGAGCAACTCCGCCGAGGTGGTGCTGCTGACTGCCCGGCTGGCTGTGCCGGTGCCGACGCGCACGTGGCGTACCGATGTAAAGCTGCTCATTGTCTTATCCTTTGAGTTAATACCCTAGCTCACGATTAGTCTATCGGTGACGCGCCGCCAGTTTGTTCCATCCGAAAATGCCGGAACAGCGCCGCCGGCCTCGTTCGTTACGAAGATCATAAACCCCGCGCTGCCGACCGCAGGCAGACCGGCAACGGTGTAGGGCTTCAGGCCCGCCTTGGCCCCAAAGCTGATCCCATCAAGAGCTGTCCCCGTGCGAAAGATCGTGATGGCATCGACGGCCCCGGCCCCCGCGTCGTTTAAGGTCTGAATTTTCAGGTTGCCGCCGTTGGCAAGGCCGAAGTTCCATTTCTTCTCGTCAACGGCGGCGTCTGTCTCCGTTATGATCATTGCCGGAGCATTGCCCGATACGCCTACAGGGCCAGTGAACGTTGCGCCCGCCAGATTGGCCTTCAGGTCAAGCGCCGTTTGCGTGGCGGTTGAAACTTGCTTGATGACCGAGCTGCCCGAACCAGTCCCCGACAGGATCGGCGTGGTGTCCGTATCTATATCGAGGAATATCGGCCCGGTAAGCGTGCCCCCGGCATTGTTGACGACCACAGGGGTGGCGCTCCCAGTGATCCGCATACGAACCGAGATAGGGCCGAAGGTGGCTCCCGTCTCGCATTCGATGATTACGCCCGCAACGCCGCTTGTCATGTTCGCGACGCCCGAGACATTGATGTGGCTTGAACTTAGCACAACGGGCGCCGCAAGGTCATCGGCGTTGGCCGCCTGTATCTCAAGCGCCGCGCGGGCAGGTGTTTCGATGTCCATGTTATCGACGGTGACGTGGTTACAGCCCGAGATGAATACACCAGCCCATGCCGAATTGGCGGTGGCCTCTTTGGTGCCGACCACCGCGCCGACGTGGACATCCTCGCTGCGCTCTAGCATCAGCACATTCTCATTGGCTCCGATGGTGCCGCTACCGGCGTCCACTCCTATGACTGCCCCGACGTAGATGCGCCGGTTTACAGTGCCGTGGGCGGGGCGGGATTTGAGGACCGTCTTGCCCGGCTGTCCATAGATGACGCCGAAGTGAATATCGTCGCTTGCCTCGCCGATGCGGACGGTATGCTCGCCAACGCCGCCGTCAAACACGCTGCCAATAGATACCCGGTCGGTATTCTTGACTAGAACAACATTGTTGCCTGACGAGGCATCGGCGGAGTTGATGCTGTTTTCCAGCCGCACCGAACGAATATCAATGTCGAAGCTGTCCTTGAGGAAAACGCCCTTCGCCGACCTGATGCTGGTGATTAGCCCGGCGGTCAATCCGTTTGTCGCATCGACGTAGACGGACGCCTCGTGGTTATCGACCGTGATATTCCCAACAGAGATGTCGTTTCCGCTAAACTTCACGCCGCCGTCGGCGTTGGTGGACGATTGGAAATCAACCGATATGACCTCGATGTTCCCGCCCCGGCATCCGGTGCCGCCGATCACAACCGGGCGCGCGACCACGACGGCTGTTGGGATGCTGACACGTATCATGTCGAAGGTGAACTTGGAATTGGAGGCGACAATAGGGCCAAGCGAGCTGCTGGCTGTTTTCTTGAATGTGCAGCCGTTGGTGATCCACGTCGAACCGGCGGCGGGGGTAACGAGGCTGGCGATAGCGTAGGTCTTTGCACCATCGAATATCAGGGGCTTGCCCTGTGCGGCGGCGGCGGTGTCGGCGCTCGTTATAGCGGTGGTGTCGTCGGTCGTTCCATCGCCCGCCGCATAGTCGTCCACGTTGATATATGGCATCGCGTCATAGACAGCGCTCTTTGTGGGGGCTTCGAGGCTGGCGTTCCATGCCGCGCCATAGACCTCATCGGGGACGCTAATGTCAGCACCGAATACGATGCTGTCCACCACCGTTCCGGTGCGCGTGATTTTCAGCGCATTAACGGCGACTGTCTCAGCGTCGTTGAAAGTCTGGACGTTGAGATCACCGTTATTGGTTAGACCAAAGCGCCACTTCTTCTCGTTGGCCGCCGCGTCTGTCTCCGTTATGAGTATTGCCGGAGCAAGGCCAGACAGCCCTATGACGCCAGTGAACGTTGTGCCCGAAACGCGCGCAAACACCGACGCGTCCGACAAGTCAAGGTCGCCGTTTGCGTCGAAAGTAATGACCATGTTTGCCCGCGCTGGCCCGCCCGGCAAGGGGGGGAGCGCGGCCTCGTAGATCGGTACGCGAAGCGAGCGGCCGATACGATCTGCATCTTCCTGCAGCCCGATGGCCAAGGCGTCCATCCGTTCTTCGATGACCTGCGGGTAGTAGCCGCCGAGGTTCTGCAGGTCCGTGCCCTGCAGTCTCGAAACGTCGCTGATAAGGATAATGTTGTTACCCGAAGCGTAGGTCGCGACGGTCGTGACCGTGCCGCCGGGGTTGCTATCCTGATCGGCGTTGCGGGCGACCGTGTAGTGCGTGGTCAGGGTGAGCAGCGTGTAACTGTCGGCCGCGACGTTATGGAGATAGACGTCCAGTTCGGCGTCGCCCTGCACCTTGAAGGTGAAGGCGAAGTCGACGACGGAGCCGTTGCAAGCGAGTGCGCCCGTCCGACGATTTAGGCTTCCTACTGTCATGGAGTACTCTTACCCTCCGGTTTTACCTAGTTGGAGACGATCTAGCGGTACGGCGGCCCCACGAACGGCGCGGCCAAGCCCGCGTCGCCCTCTTCGAGCGCGGCGACCCCGCGCACCGTCGCGTCTATCTGGCCTGCGGGGTAGTGAAGCAGCACGCCCGCGAGGTTGTTGGCGGCCTTGAGCGCCGCCGTGTCGGCCTCGCCCTGCAGCGCCTGACCCCCGAAGCGGTTGATCGCCGCGAACGCCCGTGCACCGGCCGGTCCCTCGTAGCCCGACTGACCCGTGAACGCGGAGCTTGTCTCGCGCACGCCGAGCATCAGGCCGAGATTGAAGCCCACCCACTCGCTGCCTATCGCGGCGAGATACTCCTCTTCGTCGTCATCGTCGCTGCCGCGCAGGAACTGACGCATGGCACCGATCATGATGGACGGCAGGATCGTGATGAGCGCGTAGTCGGCGGCGAAGCGGGGGAGGCCGGCCGGCCCATCGCGGCGCAGCTGCGCCGAGCTGTCGGCGAGGAGGTTGAAGGCACCGTTCATGAAGCTGTAGAAATTGGTCCACAGTTTGAGCCACACGTTGCCGCGCTGCACTAGGGCGAGGTCTTTGATCTGCCCCCCGGTCTGGCTGTCGAGGACGGCCTGATCGGCGAGCGCGATTGCGGTCTTCTCGTCGGTGCCTTCGTCGAGCGCCTTTTCGTACATCCCTACCCACGTCGGCATGTCGACGAGATACTGCATCTTGGTTATGAACATGAAGAAGCTCATATCTACGTTCTGCTTCCACTGGGCCTTGCCCGAGACGATGTTGCGCACCTCGTTGATCTCGCGCTGCATCGTCTTGGTGCGCAGCCGCATGAAGGTCGACTTCTCGCTGACGCTCTCCACAATCGCCTCCATGCCGACGGCGCTCTTGAAGCTCTGCACTATCCCCCGGGCGATGTACTTGGGGCCGACGCGGACGATCGACTGGGTGAGGCCGACAGGCTGCAGCAGCGATGTCCAGACCTTCCAGCCCAGCCCGGCGATCGTTGCGCCGACGCGGATGTGGGTCATCCCCTTCTCAAGGCTGGTGAGCGTCGGGATATCGCCGACCGCGATGTCGGTGATCGCTTTCTTCATCCAGCGCAGCGTCTGCGGGCCGTAGTGGTCGCGGATGGCACCGTCGATCGCCGGCGCGTTGAGCAGCCGGTTCGCGTCGATCAGGAACTCGTGCTGCGCGAGATCGTGGATTACCTGCGCGACGTGCTCGAAGACGACGCCGAAGTCCTTGCGCACCGTGCGCTCGACCTTATCGACGCGGGCCTTGGTGTGCCCCCGGCGGGTCGTCGCGCGGGTGAAGCTGCCCTGCATCATCTGCTTGAGCACATCGGCCTCCGCGTGGCTCTCGGCTTGGCTCGACTTCTCGGGGTCGTATTTTATCGGGAAATAGCCGCCCGCCAGCGTGCGCTCGACGCCGTCAACCGTTACCGTGAAGGCATCGGCCTCCACTCCCTTGGGGGTGACGCCGGTGACGCGCTTCTCCTTGGCGGCGACCTTCGGCCAGTAGCTGCCGAGGTAGTCCCACACCCCCTCGACGAAATCCCAGTGCTCGGCGGTCAGGCCGTCGAAGATGACCTCGACCTGCCCGGGTGTCAGCTTGTCGCCGTCGAGGATGCGGCGGCGGTTGAGTTCGTTGCCCCAGTTGAGCGCCACCATGATGCGATCCTGCAGCGACAGCGAGCGGTCGAGCTCGGGGACGTAAGTGCGCTTGCTGATATTGTTGGCGGAGACGAGCGGCTTGAAGAGCGCCGTCAACTGCGTCGTGGCATCCTCATTCATCGCCGCCTCGTTGTCGCCCGCTACGTTCATCGCGCGGGTGAGGTAGTTCCAGAAGACGCCGTTGTACTTGTTGCCGTCCATGACGAAGACGGTGTTGGCCAGCTTGCGGTGAACCGCGATGAAGTCCGCGAGCCCGCCCTTCACTATCTCCCACTTGGACTTGGAGCCGAAGGGTTGCGCGTTGGTCTTGTAGCTGTGCTCTTTGATCGACGCCTCGATGGAGGCCACCGCGTCAGCGAAGCGCGCCTTGTCGGCCGCCGTAAGCATCTTGGTCTTGAGCCGCCCCATCGCCTCGATGTTGCGCACCACGTCCATCATGGCGCGGGCGTCGTCGACGCTGAGATCGCGCCAGTGGACGCTCGGCGGCAGGTCACCCTCTTCAAACAGCGGGGAGACCCCGGTGTCGGCTTCCTGCTTCGCCGCCCACTCGGCGTAGCTGCGGCGCTCGGCCATCTCCTTGCGGGTGACCGCCTTGCGGAGCTCGTGCTTCTCTAGGATCGCGTCGATCTGGTCGAGATATTCCTCGTCGATCGACTTGCGCACCCCTGCGCGCTCGAACTTGCGGGCGTAGCGCAGCGCGCGATCCATCTCGGTCTGGGCGTCGCGCGCGGCCTTGGTCGACGCCATGTTGAGCAGCTGGTTGCGCTTGGCGATCGCCGCCTCGGCCGGGGTCTTGGCCTCGGCGAAGGCCTTGGCGGCGCGGCGCTCGGCGGCGGTGTAGAGATCGGGGCGCAGCTTGCCCACCGGCTGGCGGCCGATGAGCTGCTCGGCGTAGCGCTTGGCGGCGCGCATGAGCTCGCGCACGCTGCCGGTGGCCTTCGCGGCGGCCTTCACCTCGGTGGCCACGAAGCGCATGCGGACGTCGTTGTGCACCGCCTGCTCGGCGGCCGCCTGCATGGCCTCGGGCGAGGTGATGTCGCCATAGCGTTCGAGCATGCGCTGGTCGGTGTCGGCGTCGACACGCTCGGCGAGCGGCGGCGCGGCGAGCAGCGCGTTGATGAGGTGGTCGCCGGAGGTGAAGTCGAGCAGCTGGGCCACGGTGTCGGGGTGCTCGCCGGCCTTGGCCAGCATGCCATATTTGCCGTAGCCGAGCTGCGTCTTGATTTTCTTGAGCTCCTCGGCCGAGCGGTCGGCGAACATATCGTTTACCGCCGGGATCGAGAGCTTGACCGGGTCGGTCTGCTCGCCGTCGAGGATGCCTCTGCGCAGCAGGTACATCGCGCGGTAGACTTCCTCGGTGACCACTTCCTCCTCGACCTCGGCGCGCACGGCGTCGCGGATGCTCTTGACGTCGGCCTGCAACTTCTTGAGCTCGCGCCCGGCGGCGCGCCCGGCGAAGCGCATGTCGCGCAGCGAGCGGCTCTGCAGCTCCTCCTCGGCGCGCGCGGTGGCGTCTGCGTGCATGCGCTGATAGTCGGCCCACTCCGCGTCGCTCATGCCGTCGGGCTTCTCGGTGAAGGCGGCGTCGAGGCGCGCGTCGCTCTCGGCGTCCTTGATATCCTCCTCGGTGGCCAGCATGCGGTCGAAGACTTCGCGCACCTCGGGAGTGAGCTCGACGTTGAGTGCGGTCAGCGACTGGTAGACGCGCTTGAGCCAGCCGGAGAAACGGCGGAACAGCGGCAGCAGCTTGGCGCTGGGGGCGCGGCCCTCGAACAGATAGGCCTCGAAAGCGCGCGCGACGCGCTCGTGGCCCTCGCGGCGCTGCTCGGTGGAGAGCCCACGCCACTCCTCGATGCTCGACGCACCGGCGAAGGCCACGAGCGCGTTGGCGTCGGCGGTGAGCTGGGCGTCAGCCCCCGGCGCGGTGGCGGCGTGGGCCATGACCTCGAAGAAGAAGTGCCCGGTCTCGTGGAGGAAGGTCGAGAGATCGGCGCCGCGCAGCAGCGTGATCGTCGCCGGGCTCTGGCTGATATCCGCTGGCAGGCTGATCTGCCCGCGCGGCGGGCCATCGCCGGTGCGATGGAACAGCGGGAAGCCCGACCCGGCCGCCGCTGCCAGCTCGGGGGTGATGTCGAAGCCGAGGTTGGTGGGTTTCTCTAGCAGGCTATTTTCCGCCGCTGCCTGCGCGTCGATAAGTTCGCTGTTCAAAGCCCACATCTTTTCGAGATCGGGTAGCAGCGCTTTCATTTCGTTTTGTTCGTGGCTGCCCTCTTCGGCTCGGGCCACTGTGGCGTCGTACTGTTTTTTCGATTGCGGCAATACGACGAACACATAATTGCCGCCGGCGCTTCTGTTTTTGGGGTATATTTCATTTTCCACGAAAGACGACAGCATCCTCCTCAGGCGCTCGACGGCGTACTTCGCTTCCGGCGCCGGCTTGGCGAACTCCGGTATCACCATCGGCACGACCTTGCCGCCGTGCTTCTTGATGAGCTTGCCGGTGATGCTCGGCAACATCTTGTCGTAGAATGTAATCATGCCTTGGCCGCCGACGCGCAGGTCTTCGACCTCGAAAGTTTGGCCGTCTTGCGCGGGATCAAACAGCTGACCCGCGATATTCTCTCCAAAGGTGCTGACCGCTTCTTCGCGTGTGAGCACCGGCCACGACAGGCTGTTCGTTTCGCCGCTCGTCTGCTCGGCTATGGCACGGTTCGCCGCTTGGCTTCCGGCGTTCACTGCGATCTTATCGCCTTCCAGCTCCCGTCGGTCTGCGGTGAGATGACCCAATACTTGGCCCAGATTATACCGCTCGTTCTGCTGCTCGCCTGTCGTCCACGCGACGCGCTGGTAGCCATTGTCGACGGCGTAGCGAACGGCGCGCTTCATCACCAGCTCGGGCCATGTCGTCTTGAACGGCGCTTCGGGGATGCCGCTCCCCGAGCGGGCGCGGTCGAGGGCCGAGCGTGCTTCAACTGCGCGTAGGCTGGAAAAGATATACGCGTCTCCCAGCCGCTGTTGTTCGTCAAGCGCGGCTTTCGCTCTGTCAGACCCTACACCCGCGTCCGACACAATTTTTTGCGCGGCGGCGGCTGCTATGCGCGACGCCGGCCAGCCTGTCTCGTATGCTGCGCCCGCCTCATCGGCGTACCCAATGATATCCAGTAGCACTTCATCTCGCGCGGCGACCGCGTCTCTCCACGCCGCCTCCGCCGCGCGTATCTCTTCCTTGCTTGCGATTGCCTTGTAGCCCTGCTCGCGGCCCTTCTGGTGCCAGTCGCTCTGCACCTCCTCGATGAACATGACGCGCTGGCCCTGATCGTCGCGGTGCTCGCTGAGACGCAAATGCGCGACCACGTTGGGCGTGTCAAAGTGTGTGCTCGGCCCTTCGAGGGCGGGGAGAGTGATGAGCAGCTCGCGGTAGTTCGCCCCCCCGGAGGCGTAGTCCTCGAACTGGGTGCCTTGTATGCCGACCGCTTCATCAGCAAAGTCGTCGGCCGCGCGGCCATGGACTTCCTCTAACTCATCAAGCGCAACCCTCCTCTGCTGATCGTTCAGGTCATCGGCATGCTGTTCGGCTTCGGCTAGGGTAGAGAACGTCTCGTTTTCTGAAAAAGCGCCGTATACGGCATACCGGACCTCGGCGTCAGGGTCGTCCTGTTCGACTTCCTCGGCGAAATGCGTTTCGATAAGCGACGGCGTTCTGGACCCGATATCGGCCAGCCGATCGTCGATGAAATTCTGACGCGCCTCGACCCAGAGAGGGTTGTCCCATCTGTCCGCCTGTGGTTCCCCCAGTATAACTTCCTCGACCTTGACGCCTCCCCTGCGCGCCATACCGAGAAGTCCCTCGCGGTCGATGTTTCCGGTATCGCTCCGGGCCAGAAACTCAAGCTGGTCGATCACGCCCGACCACTCCAGCTCATCCTGCTTGATGCCGGGTGCCTTGTTCAGCGTGTTGATCCACTGCTGCGCGGGCGCGCTCTGCGTCGTGCTCTCCTCAAGGAGGCGTTCCAGCGCCGAGTAGAATACCGGGTTCTCGGACTGGTAGAAGGTCTCGCCCTTCTCGGCGATCTTCCTGACCTCGACCGGGTTGAAGACGACGGCGACCAGACCGTGGAGGTCGTCCCTTATCCAGTAGCCGGCGAAACCGGCCTCGGCGATGCGTCGCTCATAGGCATCCTTGCCACTGGCGCGCTGCGCCGTGGGGTCGTTGAGCGGGTGCCCCCGGCGCAGGCCCGCCGTGTCGGCGCGGATGTCGTAGAGCGCCTCGCGCGGTATATTGGCCTCGTAGACTGTGCGCGCGGTGCCGAACTCGCTGCGGTATCCGCCCGGCTGGCCGGTCGCGATGCCGAAGAAGGTTCGCCACGGCGCGGAGCCGATACGCGCGCGCTCTCCGGGGGACAGGAAGCGCCCGGACTTGCCCCACATCAGGGGGTCGGTGGTGGTGAGCCCGCTCTCGGTGCTGAAATGCTGAAGCGTGATCGTGCCGTCCTCGTTGATCGGGGGCGTGCTCAGCCGGGTGGGTTCGAGCACCGAAAGCTCTTCGGCGTTCGCCAGTGTGATCTTTCTGCTGAAATCCATGTCAACCGTGAAGCGGTAACCGTCGATCTCGGTGTAGCCGTCCTCGTGCGCCTCCAGCTCCTCGGCCGTGCGGAACTGCCGCGCGCCGGTGGCGCGGTGAACGCCCGAGCCGTCCATGTAGACGAGCCCGAGATTGGTGAGCACGCTCTCCTGCCCCCATTCTTTACCGAGTTCGATCTGCTGGCGGCGGGTGAGACTGCCCACCATGAAGCTGTTCTCGTCGAGCTCGGTGTAGCGCCCGATGGCCGGGCGGAAGGGCACGCCCATGTTTGTCAACGCCGTGCGCAGCTTCTCGGTGCGCGCCGCGTTCTCCTCTTCGCTCAGGGGTTTGGCGTTGGGGTTCTCGGCCGAGAAGATGACCCAGTCGCTGCGCTGCAGGAAGGTCTCGCGGCCCGTACCAATGTCGGCGACCAGACTGCGAAGCTCATAATGATCGGGTTGCTGGAAGAGTATCTCCCCCCGCCCGAAGTCCTGCTCAATCCGAGCTTTATTGTTGTAGGTGAGGGGGACCAGCTCCCCGGTGACGACGTTCTTGGCACCTGCTACCCCTCCGCCATGTCGCTGCGCGAGTAGTACGACCGACTTCTGTTCAGCCAGCGGCGCCCAGCCGGTGTCGCGGCGCTCAACGACAATGGGCACTCTCGCCACGCCCGCCTTAGCGAGCGCCGCAACCCGGTGGCGTCCCTCGTGCCCAACAACCTTGAAAACGCCTGAGTTCTCGCCCTCCTCCTCCACCAGCAAGAATACGGGCTGGCTTTCTCCGGCGAGCTTCTTCTCGTCAAGCGCCCCCGCTTCGGTCTTGAGATCACCCTGCAATTCCCTCGGCGTTGTCACGTCCACAAACTCTTGGGGGGAGACGTAGGTTACATAGGATTTGGTGTGGTCGGGCTCGTGCGATACCGCGTACGTGCTCAGCAAATTACCAATGCGCGTCGGCGTCCACGCGGCGTCGCCCGGCTGTTGCTGATCCAGCACGCCCTCACCCGCGACGCTTTCGGCCTGAACTTTGAGCCCGTATGTGTCGGCTACTTGCTCAGGCGTCTGCCCGGTGCGTGTCGCGAGCGTCGCGTAGAACGCGGAGTGCAGCGCGGCGAGCGGCTTGTTGACGTCGGCGGTGAAGCGGTTGGCGCTCGTCAGCTCGGAGAGCACACGCTCCTGCACGCGCTCGGCCGACTGGTTGAACTCTTCGGACTGGCCCAGACGGTCGACGGCGGCAGCCGCTTCGCTCTCGGCGTTATCCAGCGCGCCCTGCATGAAGACATCGGCCTCGGCCTGCGTGCTGTCGGCGGGCGACAGTTTGAGGTGGGGCAACAGGGCCTCGCCCACGTCGGTGTTGGCGATGCGCCCCGCGAACTGCTCGATCGGGATACGCACATCGGTGCCGCTCTCGATCGCGCTGTCGATCGCGCTCTCGATCTCCGGGTTGGCGTCGAGGAACTCCTGCGACAGCTCGCTCTGGTCGAGCAATTCGCCGAGCTTCTCGGGGTCGACGAAGACGTCGGTGGCCTCGGTGCCCTCGGCGGCGCTGGCGACGAAGGCCTCGAAGCTGGAGACGTCGCGCGTCTGCACGTTGCTGGCCTCGGCGAGCTTGCCGATCTGCTCGAACAAATTGGTCGCCTGCTCGGCGCGCTGGGTCTGCTGCTCTTCCCGGGCGCGGTTGTGCGCAAAACGCCCACCCTCGGTGGCCAACGCGACAGGGCCTACGGCCGCGAGCGTGGCCAGCGCGGTCTGCGCCGCCGCCTCCGGCCTCTCCAGCCAAAACTCTAGCCATGGACGGTTGGGGGTGAGCGTGGCCTGTGTGTCGAAGTCTTGCAGGAAGGTCGCGAGCTGCTCGGTTCCCATTTCCTGCAAGAGATAGTCCCGAATGAAACGCCCGGTCGGCGTACTGTTTTTGATGTGGCGCATCGCCGTGCCGAGCGGCAACAGCTCGGTGCCCGCTTCGATCAAACCTTGGCGGCCCGCGTGGCGGAAAGCCTCCAGCCATGGCAATCCCTGCCGTGTCGCGTCACCGAAGGCGTTGCCCCCAGTCACGAGACCAAACAGCGTTAGACCGGCGGACGTCGACCCCGTGGCGAGCGCCGCGCCCATAAGCGGCAGGCTCTCCAGTCCGCTATACAGACTGTCGCTGACAAAGTTGCGCCCCCGCGCGCGAACACGCTCGGCGCGGTCGTCGGCCGTCCGCCCTATATCGAGGAGCAGGTTCGTGGTGCGGCTGCCATCGAACTCGGAGTTGCCGAGAACGTCACGCCCGATAAAATTCTGTATGCCTTCGGTGGGTTTAACGAACGCCGCCGCCAGCTCGTAGAGGCCTGACGCCGCCGTAGCGGTGCCCGCTTCGAGCGCGCCCAAAACTTGCCTGAATACCCCCCGGTTGCTGCGTTCACGGCGCTGCGTTACGTCGGCGGCGACGGCCTCCCGTTCCGCGAAGGCCGCCGCGCTCGGCGCCCTCGCCCGCGCTGTCTCAGGTGTCTGCCCCCGCGCCGCCAGCGCGCGGCGGTACTCCGCCCGGGTGGGTATAACCGACATTGATCGAGGTATGTTGCCGGTGAACTGACGCTCCATATCGGCCAAATTGCCCGCGTCGTCGCGCGCGATATCGGCGTTGTCGGCTACGAACCGGGCGGCGCGCGGGGCGTCGGACACCTGCGCCTGTACGTCGGCGGCCTGCGCGCGGGCGCGGGCCTCGTCCAGCCGCTCGCGGACATAGGGCAGCGCGAGCCCGGTCTGGCCCGACACGCGCCTCGCCTCGCCCGCTTGGTCCGGCGAGCCCTGCGCTGCGCGCACAGCGCGGGCGGCCATGTTGGGTAGATCGACGCCCTCGGTGGGGGCTCCGCCATTTGCTAGAAACTCTCGGCGACGTTCCTCATAGGTGGTCACTGCGTGCCCCCCTGCGTGCGGCGGACATACTCACCGATGATCTGCTCCTCGGTGGGTGTGATGCCGCCGTTGACCGCCAAGAAGTCGCGCCTGATCTGCGCCCTGACCGGCGCCGGGATCGCCTGATAGCGCGGGCGTCGGGCGGTGTCTGTGGTGAAGTTGCGCGGCGGAGCGCGCAGGCCCAGCAGCGATCGAGGCCCGGTTTGGCCGAGCAGGTCGATGCCGATCTGGCGGAGCTGTTCGTCGTTGAGCGCGCGGCCTTGGTTGGCACGCGTCGCGTCGATCACGCGTTCGCCGAAGCGCACGTTGAACTCCACCTGCTCTTCCGCGCCGAGCGCGGCCTCGCGTATCTCCGGCCCGAGCGCGGTGACGCCTTGGCGCACCTGCGTCCACGGGTTGTTGGGGTCATTGGCGTTCGTTCGGATGCTTTCCTGCACGGCGCGCAGGCGCAGATAGTCGGCGTCCGATACCCCGCTGCCGTCGCCGCGCGTCGCGCGCCGATAATCGTTGAGGTTGAGCCCGGCGAAGCCCGTCGGGTTAGTGATCGACAGGCTGAGCGCACGGTCGAAACGTGCTTCGTCGCGGCGGTCGGCGGCGGCGTCGGCGAAACGCTGCTGCTCGGCGGCACGGCGCTGCGGGCGCATCTGAACGTCGTACCGCCGCTCCTCGGCGCTATAGGCGCGGTCCTCTTCGGCATCGCCCCTGTTCATCAGGGACGCGACGTCGCGGGGGGCCACCGCCGCGCGCATTTCAGCGGGGAGGTTCTCCCAGCGCGCGTTCGGGTTCTGCTGGTAGTATCGAAGCACCGCGTCCTGCGCCTCTTGATCGCGCGCATTATCGGCGCGCTCGATGCGCGAATAGTGCTGCTCGATGCGGCGCTCGACTGCGTCGCGGCGTGCGGGGTTATCGGCGAGCTCGGGGTGGTTGCGCGCGACTTCGAGCGCCTGCGCGAGCCCCGCGTCCCCCCGGCCAGCCTGCGCCGTGGTGGACCCCTCGCCGGTGTAGGGGGCCAGCTCGCCTAGCGTGGCTGGATTGATGTAAGGCACACCGATGCCACCCCCACCCCCGCGCCTGAACTCGCGGTGGAGGTGGAACGCGCCCGGGCTGCCACTGTCGCCGCTCGCGCCGAAGACCTGCCCGGGCTGGAGTATGTCACCCTCCCGGACATTGATATCGCTGAGATGGAGATATCGGCCGATGACGCCGTTGCCGAACTCCAGCGCAACATAGTTGCCCGCCTCGCCCGCATTGCGCCGCACGCGCACGACGCGCGCAACTTGGTTCTCCGCCACCGGCGTGCCGTTGGGCATGGCGAAGTCCTCCGCCCGGTGCTGGCGGCCGCCCCCGCGCGTCGCTGTATACCCGCCGCCCGAGCTGACAGGGAAGCGGCTCGCGTAATCGGTCGGGGGGCGCGCCTCGCGGGGAGTGGCCGTGGCCGTGGTATCGGCCGGCGCGTCGCCCTCGCGCACGGCACCTACTTCATCCGCACCGTGTTCGACCACGACGTTCCCGATGATGCCCTGTGTGATCTCGTCAACCAAGCGGTACTCGCGCTCGGGCTCAATGCGCGCGGTGGTGGCGGCGACCGCCTCGGGGGTCATGTGAGGCGCGAGCCTGTCGAACAGCGACACGGCGCCATCGAAATCGTCATTGGCCAGCCGCGTGGTGATCTCGGCAGAGACACGCGAGCTTATGGCGTCGCGCGCATATCGCTCGGCCGCCGGGCCAGCCTCGCCGCGTGCGCCCGCCAGCGCCTCGCCGTGCTGCTGGGCAGCTGCGATGAGCGCGGGTACGTCGGCGTCGTCTTCCAATATGTCGGTGCCGATGACGTCGAGCGCCTCGACGGCGACCGACTGGCTGTAGGAGTTGAACTCGGTGAGCTGATGCTGCGACGCACGCTCCCGCAGGCTCGCGTCGCGCGCCAGATAGTTTAGCCGGAAGGCCGCGCGCTGGCGGCGGTTGCCCAGCCCGGCCGATATCTCCTCAAAGGCAGCGCTCAGGCGGCCGCCGTATTCGTCCGACAGGTCGACGCCGTCGGGGCGGTTGATCGCGTCGGCCCCGCGCAGCGACAGGAGGCCGTCCGCTTCATTATACACGAGCTCGTTCTGGCGGCGGGCCAGCTGGTTGTTGGCCTCGTCGACGCGGGTGGCGTCGGCGCGGCGCTGCATGTCACCGGCGATCGCCAGCCCCACCGAACTCGTCTGGGTGATCGCGTTACCGAGCTGCTGGAACTGCGCGCCGGACTGGTCGTCCACCGGCGGAGCGCTGACCTTGTCGGTGCGCCCGGTCGACAGCGATGTTGTCGGCTGGTCTAGGATCGGGACGGCGGCCATGGGTTAGCCGTCCTTCGTCGCGCTGTACCACGAGCTGGCGACTTGGCCCGCGCTGCTGAGGAAGGTCGACACCCCCACGAGCCCGGGCTTGATCGACTTGGCCGAGGCGTCCTGCGAACGCGCGCCGCGCTCCATATTGCCGGCGTCGATGCGCTGGCCGAACGCTTGGCGGATGGTGTTGAGTTCGATGTTCTTGCGATCGATCTCGGTGATGAGTTCGGTGCCGGTCTGCGCCGCGACGACGGAGTTGCTGTCGAGGCGAATACCGCCGGCGGCGTATTTGGCTGCGGCGGCGGACTTGACCTGCCGGCCCCGGAGCAGGATTTTGGACTGCTCCTGATTGCCGGCCTCGATAGTACGGCGGGCGTCGCTGCGCCCGATCTCGGCGTTAATGCGGTTGAGCTGCGCCTGCCCGCGCAGCGCGAGCTTGTTACTCGCTGCGGACTTCGCGCTGCCATAGGCGCTCAGCGCTGAGCTGGCCATCCCGACACCGGCCATAATGGTCAGCGGCTCACACATTGGCGCGCCTCTCGAACCTGTAGAACGGCAGGCCCGCCACCCCGTAGGGCACCGGCTCGCTGTCTAGCTTGAAACCCAATCGGTTGAGCCACTTCATGCTGGTTGTGTTCCTCGCGTCAATATAGTTCACGAGCAGCGGGAAGCGGCGCTGCAGCGCCACAACATAGCGCCGCGCGTCAGCTATTAGGAGACGCGGGTAGAGGCTGATGCGATCTGTACCCAGAAACCACGGCGAGGCCACCGGCGAGAGATAGCTGCCGCTGATGTCGACCGTTCCGAATACGCATAGCAGGCCGAGGTCGTCATAGGCCGCGACCGGCTCCTCGCTGCGCAGGATGGAACGGCGTATGCCTTTTAGGGTGTCGGTTCCGCTGGTGGCCGTGACCTCGTCGCGATCGGCCGCGCGAAGCCCCGCGTCGAGCTCCTCGGCGTCGGAGAAGAGCGCGGGCCTGTAGCTAACCGCCAACGGTCACACCGACCGACAGCGAGAGGATCGTCAATGGCACCGGGCGCTTCTCCTCGACGCAGAGCTGGCCGTCGCTGTTCCAGTAGCCCGACACGACGAGCTCAAGTTCCTCGCTCTTGAGGCCCACCGGGTTGCCGTAGAGCTCCGTCGTGCGCGTCTTGTGCTCGACGAGATTGTCGAAGTCTGGCCCCGCGAAGAAGCCCATGGTGTTGTATACCCTCATCCACACCGTATCGATATTCTTCGGCACGCCCTGCAGATATCCCTCGACCGCTGCGGCGAGCGGGAGCGTTTGCACCCGCGACACGATCGGCAGGCCGATGTGGATTAACTCACCGGTTACCCCCTCGGCGAGCGTGATCGCGCCGCCGGTGACGACGAGGTCGGGGTGGTGCGCGCCGTCGACGAGCACCGACACGGTCTCGCCTTCGAGATGGTCCAGCCCGCTAGTTATGGTTGCTGTCGCGGCGCCGTCGTAGGTGACCCCCGCGTCAACGAAGTAGGCGTTGGTGGCGCCGGCGAATATGATGCTCTCGAAGCGCTCTATGTAACGCACCACGCTGCCGTTGATGACGCGCCTGACGACGACGTAGACCGCGCTCTGGTTGTTCTCGGCGACGACGGCAACATCCTCAAATGTCCCGCTTGCTCCGGTGGTCGTGTGGTGCCACGCACCGACTTGCTCTTCGGGGACATAGGTCAGCCCGACGAGCGCGCCGGAGTTCGACGCGAACCACGCGATCGGGTGGGGCGCGGTGGCGCGGTCGGCGCCGGTGATCGTGTAGCCGTCGAAGAGGTGGGGCGCGCGGATGCTGATGTCACCAGTCTGATATCCCTGCTCCGAGAGCCCGAGCTCGCGGACGTGACCTCCCTGCGCCGTGACGTAGAGCGCCGTGGTGTTCATCAGCAGCGGCCGTATCTCGCTCACCCCGTAGGTCGCCTGCTCCTTCGCGCTCAACGTGATCGGCGTCAGGATGTCGTTGATCGAGCTGTTGATGCGCCACACGCTCGACGCGGTCAGCAGCAGCAGATCGGACATCGGGAGGACGTGCTCAATTGCATTGGCTTGGCGGCTGGCGACCGCGAACTGGAGGCTGTCGGTGTCCTGCGGCGGGATGGAGTAGTCCATATTGGCTTCGGTGCCCGACTTTGTGCCCCACACGTTCTGGGGCTCGTTATTGGTGCCCGCGAAGATGCGGCGCTGCTCGAAATAGCCCACCGCCTTGGGGTAGTTGTCCGTGCTCTCAAACTGGGTGTTGTCGATCGGCGGCGTCTTGCCGAGGTCGGCTGCGATGTTCTCGTCGCGGAAGGTGAGCTGGTCGGTCTGGCCGATGTAGCCGAAGAGCCCGGCGGTCTGCTTGTAGACGTTGTAGCGCAGCGCCCCGGTGGTCGCGTCCCACGTCAGCGTATTGTAGGCGCCGTCGTCGTAGAGGTTGTTGGACACCGTCTTACTGGCGGACTGCAAGCCCTCGTCGGCACCGTTGTTGCCGCCGATGGCGGTGACCACATAGACGGTATCGAACGGCGTGCCGGGGGTCGCACCGGCCGTCGCCACGCCGGCGAGATTGACGGGCGCGTCGAGCGTCGAGCCGAACACGACATTGATGAGCAGCCAATAGTCGTCATACCGCCGCAACTCGCGCGGCGGGTGGCTCGGGTGCGTCAGCGTGATGACGTCGATCGACTGCACGAAGCGGATCGCGCTCAGCTGCGGCGCGGTGTAAGTGTGCGGTATCTCGTAGACGCCGGTCGGCATAGCGTACCAGTAGGTGGCGTTGGGCGCGGCGTTGCCGGTGGAGGCGAGGATGTTGTAGTAGGTCACGCCGCCGGAGGTCATGGCGTTGCCGGGCACGTAGGCGGTACCGGCGTTGTACGCAGCTGGAGTGCCGTGCGCGTCGGACAGCGTCGCGCCCATGGTGTGAAAACGGAAGTAGTTCTGTCCCATTTCGATGACCATCGTGTCGTCGGCGGCGCGCTCGAACGGGATCAGGCGGCAGGTCAGATCGTTGTTCTTCGCGCCGCGCACGAACTTGGTGCCCGGCCGACGTGCTACCGGGCCGTGGGGGAGAACGATCATGTTCTGACAGAGCGCCAACCCGCTGCGATATTTGGGGTCGTCGTAGTGGCCGAAGAACTCCGGCGTCATCTCGCCCCCCGCGAAGGAGAGCTGCGTGGAGACAAAGTCACTCATTTAACTGGGTCCGACTGTGGGCTCGATCGGCAATACACCGGCGCGGTCGCGCCAGTTGCGATAGCTGAGCGCCAGCCCCCGGGCGGCCATGGCCGCCGGTTGGAAGTCGCTGCTCTGGGTGCCTTGATTGGCGTCGATCTCCTTGGCGCGGGCGAGCTGCGCCAGATAGAGCCGGTACTGGCCCTCGCCGATCTGCACGCCGCGCGGCCCCTTGATGATGGCCCCGGCGAGATAGGTGGCCAGCAGCCGCGAGAGCGCGCTGATAAACATGGGGGAGAAGCGGGCCACCGTGGTGACCTTGCTGGACCAGCGGATGATAGCGTTCGGCTGGTTGGTCAGGACAACGGTGTTGCCGGTGGTGGGGTGGGTCTCGACCTCGAAGGGAATGGACTGCCCCTGCGCGCGGTTGATCTCGGAGTAGCCAGCGGGCATCACTTCACGGACGACGAGCACGTCGCTGGGCAGCACATAGGCGTAGTCGAAGCCTTCGACCGCCACGCTCTCGGCGGCCAGCTCGCCGCGCATGGTGCAGAAGCTCCATGCGTGGTCGTTGAGCACCTCATCGCGGGCGATCTGGTAGAACATGGCGCAGTGCTCGGCCTGCGCGCTGCCCTCGGGCGGGTCGATGGACGAAACCGTAGCGCGGTCTCCGATGTGGGAGAGGGCTAGGTTGCTGATGCTTACTTCGGACGCCATCCTGCTACTCCCTCAAACGAAAAACGCGCGGGGGAAAAGGCCAACCCCCGCGCGTCCCCCGTTGCGCGACCCGTCGTATGACGAGCGGATCGAACCCTAGTTAATCAGATCGTCGCCCCCGGTGGCAGCCGCTTCGGCCTGCTCCGCGAGGGCGTTGGCAATCCGGTCTTGCAGCTTCGCGATGACCGACTTGCGCCGTGCGCCGCTCGTTTCCGAGTTGAGCAGGCGGCGCAGCTCGGCGACATCGTCGATCTGTTTGATCTCGTGATCCAGCTCCTTGACCGTCTTGTCGAGCAGGGTGTTGGCTTCGCTGGGCTCCGCGTACTGATCGGCGGGAACAGCCCACGAAGCCTTGAAGTCCTCGGGAGCCTGAAAGCGTTCGCCGGGGCGCATGCGCGCGGCGTCGTGAAACGCTTTCTTCGTCACCACGAACTCGATGTACGGTACTTTGGACATTGATTATCTCCTTACGATATCGAGCTGTTACGCGCCGGAAGCCAAACCGTCAGCCACCGAGACCCAATCGCTGACATCGTGCGTCAGGAAGGCGTTGATCGCGCCGGCCGTGAAGGCTGCGGTAGCGGTCGTCTGGGTGACACCGAGATATTTCTCATACGCCCCCGAAGGCAGACGCGCCTTCAAGATGTAATAACCGGCGACCAGCGTAGCCACTGCGAGCGCTCCGGACGTCAGGTGCGTGGTGGGCGAGGTCGCGAGGTCCGCCGTGCTGTCGGAAACGAGCTTGAACTCGCCGGTAGCAGCGCCCCCCGACGTCGCCGTGGTGGTGACATGGATAACGAGCCACATCTCTTCGCCGGCACCGATGTTCGGGATGTTCCCGCTGTCGGTCGGATCGAGGTCGATGACATCGCCGACCAAGTAGGTCGCCGGGACGCCGGTGTTCAGCGCCTCGGCGGCGGCGAACTCGTTGAGTGCATCTTTAATCATGGTCTTGCTCCCTGTTTCTGGTTCCTGTTCGCGCCGTGGCCTAGACGATCGCTGTTTCGGTGGCGAGCAAGCCGTCGACGCGGCGAACCGGGATGCCGTCGAAGCTGAGCACCTTGCGGCCGGCGATGTCGTCGATCGACAGCGTCGAGCTGGCGACTGCATATTTGGTCTGCTTGCGCAGGAAGGTGCGCGTGCGGCGGTTCATGTAGAAAGCCATGCGACCCATCGCGAGGTTAGGCAGGCGCTCGACAGCGTCGGTCATGAGATCGATGAGGTCGGGGCCGCTCGCCGCGTTCTTGGTCAGGTCTTCCTGATTGAACTGGATACGCACGACATAGCGCCAATCACGAACGGTGAGGCCGCAGTCCCACTCGTAGTGCGAACGGTATGCCTGCATGCGCCCGCCGGTAGGTCCGCCCGGTGCGGTCTCAAGCGTAACCTCGCCGAGGTCTTGCATCGAGAGCCCGGCCTTGGAACCCTTCGGGTAGATGCCGTGGACCGTGTTCGGGCCCCAGCTAATCAGCCAGATCGAGGCGTTGTCGGTGCCGTCGAGGCCCGACTGGAGGACGAGGTTGTCGCCGCTCTCGGCGGTGGTCGAATTGAAGCGCGCGGCGAGGCCAGTGAACTCGGCGTCGGCGGTGGCTTCGTTGCCATAGAACAGCGTCTCGACGAACTCTTGGTTCATACCCTCGATGTGCGCCATGTCCTCGCCGAGGCGATAGGAGGTCGAGTTGCCATTGAGATCGGCGAGTTTCTTGTCGACCTCGGCGTAGGCTTCGAGCATGCCCATGGTGTCGGTGACCTGCACGGTGGTGCTCTTGGTCGGAATGACACCGTAGTTCAGCTTGCGCCACGTCGGATCAGGGATACCGGCCCGCGCAGTCGTGCGGTGGCTCGCTACATCGTTCGCTTCGAGCCAGACCATATCGTCGGTGATCTCGTTCGTGAGATTGAGAACTTCGACGATCTTGTCGACTTTGCCGTTCGGGTCGAGCCGCTTGGCTACGTCGAGAAGGGTCGGATGTGTTTCGGCTAGAATGGACATAGCGTATCCCCTTGCTATTTATTATCGAAGAGAGTGTCGGCGGCCGATTTGACTGAGCTCGCGGCGTTTCCGCGCGCGATTGTATCTTCCTGCAGTTCCTTGCCCATCTTGGCGAGCATGCGGGCGATGGCGGGGTGGTCGCCCAACCCCGTGGTGTCGAGCACCTTGAGCGCTTCGGCGCCGCCGTATGTTTCGACGGCCTTGAGCGCGGACGCGCGGGCGGCGTCGTAATTGTCGCCCCCGATGTCCTTGTCGGCGGCGATCTCCTTGCGCCACTCGGCGCGGAGGCTTTCGGCTTCGGCGTCGACCGCCTCATCGCGCTTCTGGATAGCGTTTTGCACGAGCTTGACGCCGCTATCTATTTGCGCCTGCACGTCCTCCTTGGACCATTTCTTGTCCTTGGCGGTTTCGAGCAGGTTGGTGATCGCCTCATCCTGCATCTCGAAGCCCTCGGGCAACGTGAAGTCCTCGGCTTTCAGTGCCTTTGTATCGGCGGCCCCTTCGGCTCCCTCGGCCCCGCCCTCGGCGGCGTCCCCGGCGGCGTCCCCGGCGGCGTCCCCGGATGCGTCAGCTGCGTCTGCTTTATCAGCTGTATCCGCTTTTGCCTTCGCTGCGTCGGCGTCATCCCCTGCACCAGCAGCAGCCCCGTCGTCACCATCCTTGGCTGCGTCAGCATCGGCGGTCTCCTTGCCAAACATGGTGTCGCCGGCGGTCTGACCTAGGTCAATCACGCCGGTGGTTGCTTCTTCGCCCGATGTTTGTTCATTCGCCATTTTTTGTCTTCTCTTCAAGCATCAAAATAAACCGCTCCAGACAGTGTTCCTGCACCATTGCGAGATACCGGAGCCCTAGGTTCCGCTCGCCTTCGGCGAAGGCCGTCTGCAAGGCGTTATCCGAAAATGTTGATCGGTATACTCCTGCCTGTTCAAGCAGCCGGTAAATGAACCGGCGCCCTTCGGGCTGGTGCATGAGCCAATCGACATCCGCGATTTCCTCTTCAGCTCTCTGCCTCTCGCGTTCGCGTTCGGCCTGTCGCCTCTCAGGGTTATCGCGGTCGAAAACCCCTTGGTTGTTTTTAGTCATAACGTACCTTTTTGCTTAATAGGAGACGCTAGGCGATCTCGGTGCTCGACGGGACGTTGTAGCCGGAGAAGAGATTAAGGATATCGCTGGCGCCGTTCTGCTGGCTGGTGTCGATACCACCCAGTTTCGATGCGCTGTCGGCTATGCTGTTGGCGCTCTCCAGCGCCTGCGCGGCCTGCTGCTCCTGCGCGCGCTTCGAGCGGATGATGGCGACGTCCTTGCTAGCCACGATGATATCGGGATCGACGCCGAGCATGTCGGAGTAGCGGTCGATCGAGAGATCGCTGTCGAACTTGTCCCAGACGGTCGGGTTCTGTGACGCTTCGGCGATCGTGCCGATGTGCCCGAGGAGGCGATCTACCGAGTTGACGGCCACCGCCTTCTGCGCTTGCGCGAGCATCGAGATAGGCTCGATCTCCACCGGCATGCCTCCCATCTCCTCAGGCGGGGGCGGCAGGATGCCCGCCTCCACCGCCTTCTCGAAGGCGTATTCGATGAGCGGGAACACCAGCTCGCGGTGCAGGCGTTCGAGCGTCGGGCCGATCATCAGCAGCTTCTCTTCGTGGCGCTCGGCCACCTCGGTCGCTGTCATGTTCGTCTTGTCGGCGTTGGCCAGCATGAGGAACATATCGGCGAAGAAGGCGCTGTCGATGCGCCCGCGAACGTCCTGAATGTCGAGCAGCAGCCCGTCGATGCGCAGGTTGACGTCGAAGGCCGAGCGCACGCCGCCGCCCGAGGCCAGCTGGTCGTAATAGCTGACACCACCGGGGAGGAAATCATTCTCTTGGCCGCGCATTTTGACCGGCACCTGCAGCGGCGGGTCGGACTGGTAGCTTATCGCTTTGGATTTATCGAACTGCTCCTGCTGCAGCTGCTTCATGTCACCGAGCGCTTCCATCCCGGGCGACGATCCGTAGGTGTCGTTGTAGAACACATCCCAGCGCGGCGCGACGGCGGGGAAGGTGCGATATCCGCTCTCGCTGGCGGGCTGGTCCTTGTTGTCGCTGTTGGTCTCGATGTAGACCGAGCGCCACGGCATGTTGCGCGCGGTGTGGCTGCTCCGGTTTCGTTCGAGCCTAGGCTCGATGATGTGGATCAGGTCGACGGTGTGTTCGTAGTTGCCATTGTCGTAGTCGCTGTTGACCCGGTGCGAGAGGTTCTTGAGACCGAAGCGCGCCACCGCCTGCCCGACGGTGAACTCGAACTCGCGGCACGCGGTATCGACAACGCCGATCGCGTTGAGGCTGAGCGCGTACTCCCCGACAGTGAGAAGCGAGTGGTTGATGACGCTCTCGAAGTTGTTGTCGATCAGCGAGATGCCAGTGCCGAAGCCCCCGAGCTCACGGTACATGCCTTGCAGCATGATATATGTGTTCGACTTCTGGAAGATGCGCAGGATGATCTCGCGCACGTCCGACAGCCAGCGGCTGGGCTGGTCCTGCATGGCGAGATCGCGATCGGGCAGCGACAGCCGGAACCATGGGCGGGCGGGGCTGGTCATGCCGGCCATCATGCCGGCGGCCAGTACGCGCAGCGCCTTGGTGGCGGCGTTGTCGATGATGTTCTGGTTGCGGTCGCCGCCGCGCCCACGCTCGCTGTGGTTGAAGCGTGAGAGGCGCGGGAGCATGTTCTCGGCGAGCTCGCGCCAGTGACCCTCGAAGCTGGAGCGCTGCGCCCAGAGCGCGGCCTTGCGCTTGAGGACGTGATCCCCGATGCTCCGGCCGGCGATCATGCGCGCAGGTTCGTGGTCGCGGGTCGTGGTGTACACCCTAGCCCCCGAGCGGCGTGTTGCGGGTCAGCAGCATACGCGCGGCACCATTGCCTTTGTTGGTGCGGGTGAGGAAGGTACTGCCGACGCCCTGCTGGCCTGCTTGGCGGTTGCGCAGGATCATCGCGGTGATGTCTGGCACCTTCTGGTTGGCCTTGTTGTAGGCCACTTCCGCGCGCTGCGCCTCTTCCATGGCCTGCCGCTGATTTTGCTGGTTGGCCTGCTCCTGCGCGCGGGCCAGTCCTTTGGTCGAGGGTATACACATGGGCGCTACCTGCGGTTTCGATTGCGACGTTCCAGCGGGTTATAGTTCCGCCTCGCCGCTGAATGGAGACTGTCGCCGCCGGCAGACCTCAGACCGCGCATCGAGGGTGTATCCCGGCGCGCCAAAATCACTGCGGTCGCGCTGTCGGGCGAGCGGCCGATGCGCTTGATGAGCTCCTCCCTGCTCTCGACGTAAATGGCGTCGCCGCGCAGGCGCCATGTGGGGGCGCAGAGCTCGACGAGCAGCTCGCGATCGGGAGGCAGGGCGCAGGCGTTGTTGTTCTGGGGGTCGAGCACTTCGCGCATCTGCCACCAGTCGGCGCTGCGCGTGTTGTAGAAGCGCAGTCGGCCGGACTGATCGGTTTCCAGCGACTTCTCCGCGCCATTGACGCCGATGACCTGCTGGTTAGCATCGTTGAGATAATCATAGGGGCTCGCGCCGACGCCGATGACATCGATGTGAATGGCGACGTGGCTCGGGTTGTTGGCGATGACGAGGCCCGCGACCGCGCTCCCGGTTGGGGTATCCTTGCCCGGGTGCTTGATGAGTTTGTCCCACCAGAAGCCCGCGCGCCGGGATATGACCGTGCTGTCCGCTCCGCCACGGGCAACGTCAACGCCGAGGCTGTCGAACTCGGGGTGAGGGTCTTTGGAGCGCCAGCGCGCCATCGCCTTATCGACCCAATCGGTGGGGATGACCTGATAGGCAGCGTCCGACACGCCCGCTTGGAAATCGCCGTAAAGCATCTGCGAGCGCAGCGGCTCGGGCAGTGCCTGCAGCGTCGCCATGTAGTTGGTGCTAACGAGGAACGGGTTGTCGCTGACGCGGCTGGGGATGAAGGTGCGCGACATCGGGCGGATGATGTTGGCCTTGTCGTGCTCCGCCGGGTCGAAGTCATATACGATGTGCTCGCCGAGCATGACGAACGGGCGATCGTCGGCGACCTCGATGTCCCTGAACGAGCCGTCCTCGCCGGGGCGTGTGGCCATCCAGCGCAGCTCCCCCGGCGTGGCCGGGATCGGGTGCTTGGGGTCGAGCCACGGCCCGAAGAAGTCCACCACCCAGCGGCCTTCCGCATCGGTCGGCGGGTTGAAACACAGCAGCGCCCTGCACCGCTGGTTGATGTCCGTCGTGCGCAGCCAGCCGAGCAGGAAGCGCACCTGATCCTCAAGGAAGTTAGATGCTTCGTCGAAGCATAAAAAATCATGGGGGCGCCCTTGATATTTCTTCTGATCGCCGGGGTTTGGGGTCGAGCCAAATTCGATCTGGCGGCCGTTGGGCAGCCGCCATATCTTGTCCTGCCCGTTGTACCCGGCCTTGCCGCCAAGCAGACCCTCGACTTCATCAATGATGCCGGTGAGCTGCGTGCCCTCGCGGCGCAGGATCATGCTCTTGGTGTGCTCCTGCAGCGCCAAGCCGCAGGCAAGATAGCTGTTGTGCGTCACGAGATAGTCGTTCGTCACGAACAGCCCGCGCGGCGAGGACACGGTGATGCACACCGCCTCCGCTCGGCCGATGTGCTCGGCGCGCACGACCTCCCGCGTGAGTTCGTGGCCTCCGTTCCACTTATCGGTGCAGCGCGCCTTTTTTCGTGACAGTCTGAACATGGCGCTATTCCGGGGCATCCACACGCGCACCTGAAAAGCCGCGCGCCCCGTTTTTAGCTCGCCTTTGTAGCGGAAGGTTTTGTGCTTTTCGACTGATAGCGATGCCTTGCCGCCGAGCGATCTGGCCAAAGCCTGCACGCCGGTGGCCAACTCACGGCTTGTTGATATGAAATAGCAGCGCCCCCTTTTGTCAACAGTCCCGTCCGTGTCCATGAGCCCCTGCAGGAAAGCCAGCCGGTAGCCAATGCTGGCGGTGAGTACATACGGCGGAACGAATTTCGTCCATGACTTAGAGCCGCTCAGCCCGTGGTCTGAAAGCCACTGACGCAAGCGCTTGCCCACATCGCCAACCGCGCGCCAAGCGAACGCGGAAGAAGGAACCTTACGGAGCCCTTGCGTCTCAAGATACTCGGCGGTTTCCTCGTCGGCTGTAGTGACGCTATTGTCTGCCGTGCAGCCGTCGCCGAGGAAGGTGCCTAGCAGATAGGGGTCCATCCCCGCGCCGGTTCTGCCGTTCACAGTAAACAGCGCGGGCTCCATGAGCGGGAGACGCGGATTGCGCCCCCTCTCCACCTGTGTCTTCAGGTCGAGCGTCGTGCCGACCCTGAGCGTGTCCCAGCGTGTGGAAGGAGCGCTCGCGCCCAGATTGGCTTTGGCGAAAGCGCGTTGCGCCGAACGCTTTGTGCCCGGTCGCCTGTTATAGCGGCCGTTCGGTTTGTATGCCCACAAATGCCAATCGACGACACGACATTTCGCCCCGTCGTCTGTTTCTATCTCATAAATGTCCTGTTCGCCTTGGGGCCAGACAGCGACCACTTCGCACGCGCCCCCTGTCGTCGGATCGATAACTGCGTCACCCGGGGCGATTTCCCCCATCCGCCTCCAACCCTTGGGTGTGAGGGCTAAGTCATTGATATGGTTCGCTTTGCCCCCACCGGCCGCGCCGCCGAAGCCAGTGATGTCGGCCTCGCTGGCATAGGCAAGGGACTGGGGGCCGGGCAGGGGGCGCATGAGGGCGCGATCGCTGGCCAATATGGTGTCGACCGTGGCGCGCTCTTCCGGCGAGAGATAGGGCAGCAGCTCCTCGATCTGGTCGAAGCTGAGGCTATCCATCCTTGTCTTCCGCCTTGCGCGCCTTGGCCGCCTCGAACAGCGACGCCAACCGCGATACGGTGGCCGTCTCGTCGAGTTCCAGCGGACCTCCCTCGGCACCCGTCAGCTCGGACTTCGAGCGGCGGGCGTATTTGTCGGGCCGTGCGGCTTCGAGCAGGCGGATGAGCAGCGGGTCGGAATATTTGACCTCCTCGACCTCCCACTCGCGGTCGCCCTGCGACTTGCTGCGTTTGGTCACTACGCCCTTGACGGCGCGCTCGTAGGCCGCGTCCTCCAATCCATCGGCGCGCTCCTCCTCGGCCTCGTCGAGCTGGGTGGCGAACTCCGGGTCGCTTTTCATGTAATTGTATAGCGTGGCGGGCGACATCCCCGCCTTACGGCAGGCGGCCGTGCGGCTCGACCCATTGTAGCGGATATCGTCGAGCACGAGCATGAGTTTGATTTCGGTCTCGGGGGTCATCCGCCGAGCGTAGCACGGGTTTGTCAGTCTATAGGAGACGCACAAAAAGAAACCCCCGGCGAGGACGGGTCGCCGAGGGTCAGGTGCTCAGGAGAGGTGCTGGTCGTATAAAACTATCTGTGGGCGAGGTCAACCTCCTCATGTCCATCGACGGTGACCCGCAGCAGGGGGCCGGTGCCACTGGTCAGCACGAGGCTGCCAATCGGGTGAGGGAGCTTGGCCTTCGGGGTGAAGCTGCGCCGCAGCCCGAGGTGTCGAATTACATTCATGCGTTTCATGTGTTGGCCTTTCCATTGAATGTCAGGGCGGTTGGATTTGAACCAACGGCCTCCCGCATCCCATGCGGGTGTTCAACCAGACCGAACTGCGCCCTGATCGCCCAACTTACACCACACCCGTGGGGGTGTCAAACGCTCAGCCGTAAGTGCGCGCGGTACCCGCTATGATCTTCCCGCAATAGGACTTCGAGACGTCGAACTTGTCGGCCAGTGTGCGCAGACACCAGTGCCGTGAGCCGTCGTCATCGCGCTCGGCGTAGAGCTCGCGCATGAGAGCCACTTCGGCGTCGGTGAGCTCGGCTAGCGCGCTCTGTTCGCCTCGGGGGATGTGGCTGCGCTCAGCTTGCATCGGGTTGCTTAACGGTTGGCGGACAGCGGTAGCGCTCGTCGGCCGCGATTAGCAGAAAGGCTTCGTGCCACTGCGCGGGGGTGAGCGTTATCACCCGCCCCTCGTGCTCTATGCTGATCGCGTCGATCGGCCTTTGATCGATGCCTTTGAAATCTGAATAAGGCGTGTTGCGGTGATGCTCGGTGGCGCTGGCCCGCGCGCGGTCGTGCTCGTCGGCCTCGGCCAGCTGCTCAAACATCTCAACTCTGTCCATGGTGTTCGCTCCTCGCTCGGGGAGCTTGGCATGTATCACTGCGCAGAGGGCGCTGCAAGCCCGTTGGAACACCGAGGGGCGAGGGCCAGCGCCTGTGGCCTATCGCCGGGCTCCTGCCGCTGATATCGGCGCGCGACAGCCAGTACCCGTTGCATAAAGCTACTGACATTTTTGTTAGGCTACCTTAGTGTGTTGAAAACATGGGTATAAATTTTCACGGGTTTCGCCACCGGCGGCAGCTAAACAGCTGAAAAGACAGTTATTTTTAGGTGTTTTGGGCCGAAAAACGGTAGTTAGGCTACCTTAGTGTGTTGAAAACAAAGGACGAAAAAATCGCTAACATTTTTGTTAGGCTACCTTAGTGTGTTGAAAACAGGGCATAATGCACAAGTCGGCCTTAAAAAGCCCTAAACTCTCTGGGAAAGGGCTATATTTTAACCGGCTTTGTAATTATATTACTTAAGCATTCTCTAATATGGCATATTCTAGCCCTCTCTAAAAAGTTTAGTTTGTTTTTAAGGGGGTAGTTGTGCATTTTCCTTTGTTTTCAACACACTAAGGTAGCCTAACAAAAATGTTAGCAAATTTTGCGCTCAATGATTTCAACGCACTAAGGTAGCCTAACTCGCTTTTTTTGCCAAAAAAGCCAAAAAACACCCCTACTCTCAACAGCTTGACGCAAAAAGAGCCCCTAAAAAACCTTTGTATTTCAGACACTTGATTGGTGCACAAGGTACACAAACTCAGGCTACCTTAGTGTGTTGAAAACAAAGGAAAATGACCTCAAAAAGGGGTTGTCAAGTTGACACCCAAAGGTTGTAGTGACATTTATGTCGGCGTAATATAATTACAAAACTATTTTAAGCCTATAATATAGTTGATACAACTGACATTTATGTCATTTGCCTCCAGATCAGGCAAAAAACAGTGCTTGACAACCCTTAGGTGTCAGCTTATATGGGGGTTGTCAGACACACTAAACAAAGGAACAAACACCATGTCCAACATCTACACACAAGGCGCGTTCGCATTTGAAGCGGACGCAGATGAGGCGAATGCGCTTATCACGCTGATGAAGGCTCTCGACACCCATCTCACCGGAGACGGAGACGGCTGGAAAGAATTGCTTAGCTCATATGGGCTCGATGCTCTCGACGAGGACGACGCCTGTGACCTGCAAGGCCACCATATCGAAATCCTCAAAAACCCGTTTTTTGTAGCTACCGAGGTCTACATCAGTAACACCGAGAACTTCAGCCCCCGTGTTCTCAATATCGTCATCGCGAAGCTCTTCCCAAAGACACTCAAACGAGGCGCGATCACATATTACTACGCGCGTAGCGGCGACAAAGCTCGCCCCGGCACGTTCAGTGGAGGTGCCGGCTATATCTCGAAGGACGGGCACGACTATCAGTCCACCTACACTCTTCTCAACCTGATGATGGCTCACCGCGAAAACGCCGAAGATCATCTCGACAACGGCACCGACAGAGGATAATGAAAATGGACCAGTTTGAAAAACGCATCGTCGACCGCCTGTACTTCGGCCGCGACACCCCGAC
>Ga0210043_1000389_pt1 | contig 45875 bp, 62 predicted proteins | sample CryGeymet201501t_FD_183990 | JGI IMG/M metagenome (GOLD analysis project Ga0210043, IMG submission 183990) | Groundwater microbial communities from Crystal Geyser aquifers in Utah, USA - Crystal Geyser metaG 2015-01t (SPAdes) (version 2) | ecosystem: Environmental > Aquatic > Deep subsurface >... | reverse complement strand
CCCAAACCCCCGAAGACCGAGGTGATACGATGACAGCGCCCCGCACAAGACAGCAGGCCGGGAAGCTCAAGACGAAGCGCGGGAACGCGCTCGAGGCGTTCCTTGAAGACCAGCGCCCGGCCCTCTTCCCCCGCGTCGATTACGAGAAGCGCCCGAACCCTCTCAAGGTGCTTGGGCCTGACCCGACGAACCCCGCGCTGATGCGCTGCGCGCGCGTCAAGGCGAGCGGCGTGGACTTTGACGGCGTGCTTGAAGGTGGGCGCGCGGTCATGTTCGAGGCCAAGTCAACCGACAGCGCGACGCGCTTTGACCTGAAGCTCATCAGCGATGAGCAGCTCGCGCTGATGCAGCGCCGCGCGCGGATGGGCGCGGTGTGCTTTGTGTACGTCAGGGCCACCAGCATCGGCATTGACGGGCAAGACTACATCCTCCCTGTGAGCGCGGAGGGCAAGGTGTGCGGGTACACGACACATCACGCTTTGCTGCGGCCCATAGGTGTGAAGTCAATCAAGTGGCAAGACCTCACAGCGTGGGCGGTGGGCCGCCGCGAGCTGTGGTTGGACGCATGTGATCGCATCGCGGAGGCTGGCGCATGGCTTTGAACAGAAGGCTTGAGATCAATAAAAGCGTGGTGCTGATCGGGGAGCGTGGGCGCTTCACCCTGCTTGACGCGGGGCTTCGCGGCTTCGCTGTCGGGGTATGGATCGGCGTCAACGAAGCGCCCCGCCTGGTCGCGCTGTGTGACAGCGCGTGGGCGGTGCTGGCCGATGACGTGACCGTGCGGCTCGCCCCCCGCAAGCATCCCCCGACCGGCGGCGCGGCGAACATCCTCGTGACCTTCTCCGCCCCGCCATCCATCCCGATCCGACAACACGACGGCGGCGACGGCGGCGACGTCCCCGTCATCCAAGCAGGTGAGACCGATGAGCCGTAAGCAGACCGCCAAGCAACGCCCCGCGACCGTCGCCCCGCAGCGATACGAAGACGCGCAGGTGGACCAGCTCCGGCCCCATCCCTCGAACCCGAATCAAGGCGACGTCGGGGCCATCGTCGAGAGCATCCGCGAAAACGGGTTCTTCGGCGTCATCGTCGCCCAGCGCGACACCGGCCATATCCTCGCCGGAGAACACCGCTGGCGGGCGGCGCGTCAGCTCGGGCTGTCGCGCGTCCCTGTGATGTTTGTGGACTGCGACGCTGACCAGGCGGTGCGGATCATGCTGGCCGACAACCGCACCGCGGAGCTGGGGATGCGCGACCCCATCGCGCTGCATGAGCTGCTCGAGGGCCTCATGGCCGACGGCGGCGGGCTGGCCGGGACCGGCTACGATGGCGACTACCTTGACGAGCTGCGCGCGGACATTGATCGGCAGATGGCCGACGTGCTGGACAGCGCCCAGCCCGAGCCCCCCATCGATGAGGCCGGAGAGGATGAGCCCGATGATGAGGACGATGGCGACGCCACGATCCCCGACGCCGACCGGCTGCAAGGGGAGTGGCAGACGGCGCGCGGTCAGGTCTGGCGTATCGACGGGGCCGGCCTGACCCATCACGCCGCCTGCATCGACAGCTTCAGCGCGGATGAGCGCGCCGCGCTGCTCGCCCTCTCCCCCATCGCCCCGACGCTCGGCCTGCACGATCCGCCCTATGGCATCGGCGCGACGAAGGGCGGCAAGGCATGGGCGAATTACAGCAAGGGCTGGAAGGGCGGAAACTTCGACGTGGCACAAAAGCACTACGCGCCCGTTATATGGGATGGCGAGGCGTTCGACCCCGCCCCGCTGCGCGGTCTCACGAAGGTTGAGGTGTGGTGGGGAGTCAACTGGTTTATGGACAAGCTACCCCCGTCATCCTGCATCATCGCATGGGACAAGCGCGTTGACCTCCCGAGTAATAGCTATTCGGATTTCGAGTTAGCATGGGTCAATGTGGACAAGCCCGCTCGGCTGATCCGCCATCGCTGGTTCGGATGCGTGAAGGATTCAGAGAGAGGGGAGGGGCGGCTGCATCCAACGCAGAAGCCTGTTGTGGTGCAAGCCCAGCTCATCGAGCTGTTCTCGCAGCCTGGTGACGTGGTGCTTGACCTGTTCGGCGGGGCTGGCTCAACGCTGCTGGCTGCGCAGGACACAGGCCGCAGCGCCCTTGTCGCGGAGCTGTCACCGGCCTACCTCGCCACGATCCTTGAGCGCGCGAAGCAGCGCGGGCTGACGACCACGCTGATCGCCACGCTCCCCGCGCCCGAAGCTCCCCCGACGCCGGCCCCGACCGCGCCGGCCCCGACCCCAGCGCCCACCCCCAAACGACCCCGCCGCACAAAGGACAAGACATGATGACCCGCATCAAGCCCAGAAGGCCCCAAATAACCCCACAGCAGGCCGCGCGACATCTGCGGCTGTGTGTTATCATGGCGCTGCTCAACGCGCGCCCCAAGCCCTGCTTTGAGCCCTTCGCGCTGGACCCGCAGCGATGGCGAGAGATGGCGATCTCGCTCAACGAAGCCGCCGCGTCGCTTCAGCGCACCGCCGACACGACCGCCCAAGCCGCAGCGAGCATCAACGCCGTGCTGCGGCTTGCCCCTCACCAGGTGATGACCCGATGAACCACAAGCTGACCAAAGACGACATCAACCGCATCGCGCCCATCGTGCGCGCCCTCCCCTCCGGCCAGCTCGAGCGCAAGGTGACGACCGCCCGGCTGTACTGTTCGAGCTGCGGGATGACCGAGCCCGACCTTGCGGACCCGGTGGGCGGTCAGGCCGCGCGACGGCTTGCGCAGACGCGCGGCTGGCTGATCTTCACGCCCTCGACGCTGGACCTGCGCCGCGGGCGCTACACCATCGGCCAGATGCTTTACCTGCGCATCATCCGCCTGAACTACCTGCGCGCGACGAAGGCCGGGGAGGCGTTGCCAGAGTGGGCGGCGCGCGCCATCGAGCTGCTTGAGCCGCTGGACCCCGACACCCCGCGCTTCCGCATGACCGATGACATGATCACCGCCGAGCGCGTCATTGGGCGCGCTGGCACCTCGTTTGATCGAACGGTGGACCTGTGCCCGACCTGCAAGAACGACGGCTGGCGTCAATGCTGACGCGACCGACAACACCAAAAGAGGAACAAGACAACATGAATCAAAACAACAATAGCACCTACGACCACGACTCTAACGACAGCGCGCCATGCGCCGCCCGCGTCCCCGATGGCGATGTCATCGAGCGCCAGAACCAAGTCATCAAGTCGCTGTATGAGCAGATCGATAAGCATCAGGGGCGAGCCGATGCGGAGCGTGCGCGGTCGGCGCTGTGGCAGGCTGCGGCGGCGGACCTCATCGACCAGAACGCGGAGCTGGTGAAGCGCGCCGATCATGCGGAGGCGTCGCGTGGGGAGTGGCAGCGGACCGCAGAGGCGCTTGAGCGCCGCGCAAGTGCCCCCAAGCCGCCCCATGACCCGGCGCGGTATGTTACGGAAAACATGCTGCGGGCTGAACTTGAGGAGGCGCATCGACTGCTTGAGCTTGAGAAGCGCGAAAGTGCCGCCCGGCTTGATGTGCTGACTGAGGAGAAGGCCAAGCGCGCCGACCTGCAAGACCTGGTGCATGAGCTGCATTTGAAGTTGAAGGCAACAGAGGGCGCTGCTTCTGGGCAAGACCGCTGGGCGTGCCTGTGCGGGCTGGCTGGCTGCGGCGCTCCGCTCAACCACGATGCTCTCTGCCCTGCTTGCCTTGACCTGGTGACGCACCGGGGAGAGGAGGGCGGGGAGGGGGCGGAGTGGGGCCGCTGTGTGGAGTGCAAGGCCGACCGCCACGTCTGGCGCGTCCACACCGCCGCCGACCCCTCTGGCTCGCTGGTGTGCGGTCATTGCATGGCGCTGGACCTCGCCCACAAGGTGAACCACCCCGAGCAGACCGTCACCATCACCAACGACATCACCTTCACCACCGCCGACGGCCAGCCCGACCCCGCGGAGCTGGCCGCCGCTGTCGCTGAAGCGCACGATGTGATCTTCCCCGCCCGCCGCTGCGGCTACTGCGGGCAGGATGATTGCCACTACCCGACCGATCAGGCGTGTCGCGCAAGCTCACGCTGACCAACCACAGGAGCCATGATGGGATGCCTCATCATCATGTGGATGGCGCTCGTCGCCATCCTTCACATCGTCACCGCCAACGACAACCGCCCATGATCCACCGCTTGACCCGGCGGCTGACCCCCCGCATCAGATGGCGCAACGCCGCCGCGCCGCTCGGCCCCCGCCCCTGGTGCTTCACCTGTGACGTCCCCTCATGCCGCTCGGCCCCGCTCATCATCGCGGGGCCGAGCCGCCAGCGTGCGCGGCTGGGCGCGTGGCTGGTGGGCTGGCACGTCACACGCTACGGCTGCGCTTGCCCGACCTGTGACGCTGGATGGGACCGCCTGATGATGAGCGCCGCCCATCGTGACCTCTCCCTGATGCCACACCTCACCCCAGATCCCGACCTTACCGCCACACCATACCGCCTGATACGCGAGACCCCGCGCAGGCCGCAGCCGCCCGTAAGGATGAGGGGAGGGACAAGGTGAGACATCCACACCTCCCCCGCATCCCGACCGCTTCAGCTCCCTTGCTCCGCGCTGTGGTAGAGACCTTCTGTCACAAGGCCGCGGAGGAAGCTGCAACACACCTCATCGCCATCGTAGGCGATGAGGTGCGCGCGCTCATCCACAGGTTCAAGCTAAAGCACAATCTATACCTTGACCCAACCCCACAAGAGACGTCAGAAGATGGCGACAAAAAAGAAGAAACCGACCAACAAGACTCGTGAATCATCTCCGAGTATTTACGAGGGATTGCCCGCAAAAGAGGGGGGCGGCGCGTGGCGCACGCCCGAGGTTCTCGCTGCGCGCTTACGCGCGGAGGGGTTGACGTGGCCTGTGGTGAGGGAGCGGCTGGCCCTTGAGGGCTATGCCTACGCTCAAAGCACTCTACAAGATTACGTCATCCGCAAGTGGTGGCCGGCGCTGTTCGCGCACTTCGACGCGGAGCATAAGCGGGAGGTTGAAGACGGGACGCTGCGGGACGCGGCGCGCGCGCGGCGGGAGTGGGCGGAGAAAGATGCGGGGCTGAAGCGGCTCGGCATCCAGCTTGCGATCTCATCGCTCATCGAGGTGATGCAGGGCCGCCGCGGGCGGGACGAGGGGCTTTACCGGCGGCTGCGGCGCGGAGACCCGAAGCAGGGGATCAAGCCGCTGTCGGATGAAGAGGCCGACGAGCTGGCGCGCAAGGAGGGGGAGCTACCCAACCCCGCCCAACGTGTCTACGCCGCGCAGGTCTTTCTGACCGCCTCCGGCTACAAGAAGCAGAATGAGCAGCTCGCCAAGCTGGCCGCGGATGCGGAGCGGGAGGCGCGCGACTTGAACGCCACGCCCGCGCCATCGGCACCAGGGGAGACGGCGACGCGCGTGGTGCGCGTCAGCGTCGAGATGTCTGGCGTTGAGCTGGGACCGCCCGACGATGCCGAGGGGCCTCATGGTCATTGAAGCCCCGAACGATGCCGCTGCGCGGTTGGGCTTCAGCGACGCCCGCTTTCTCCCCGTCAGCGAGCCCGACCTGCTGGACCTCTCCGCTTACGCCCGCGCCCAGCGCAAGACGCTCGGGCAGCAGCAGGCCGGCGACACCATCCAGCTCTTCCGCAACTACCGCCCCCACGCCCGTCAGGTCTTGCTGCACAAGGCGCGGCGCAAGCGGTTCGTGGCCGTCTGCGCTGGCCGCCGCGCAGGGAAGACGGTGGCGCTGGGTCATGAGTTCGTGGCGCGCGTCTTTACCGATCTCGCCACGAAAGCCCGCCGCCAGTGGGTCGAACCCCCCTACCTCGGCAAGCGCCATCTTGGGGCCGACGTTGAGCCGGTCTTGCGGTACTGGTGCGTCGCGCCGACATACCGCCTCGGTATGCTTCAGCAGGCCACGATCTTCGCCGTGCTGGGCGGGCTGGGGTCTCCCCTCATCCTTGACTGGAACATCAGCCTCGGGCGGCTGTGGCTTGAAGGCGGCGTGCTGGTCGAGTTTCGCAGCGCGGAGAAGAGCAAGCTGCTCGTGGGCGACAGCCTTGACGGCCTGTGGGTCGATGAGGCCGCGCGCCTCAAAGAAGACGCTTGGGCTGACAACCTGTTCGCCAACCTCTCCGACCGGGAGGGCTGGGCGTTGTTGTCCACCACCCCGCTCGGCTACAACTGGTTTTATGATGAGGTCTGGCAGCGCACGCAGCTCGGCAACGACCCGGCCAAGCGCGACCCCGACTTCGTGGGCGTCCACTTCACGACCGCCGACAACACGGCGGTCCCCGCCCTGGTGCGTGAGGCCGCCCGCGCGCGCCTGCGCCTCCCCGGCCCCATCTACCGCCGCAACTACGAGGCCTCGTTCGACGCCTTCGACGGCCAGATCTTTGAGAGCTTCGACGACAGCATTCACGTCGTGGCTGACGTCCCCTTCAATGCTGCGCGGCTGAAGATCGCGGGCGTTGACTTCGGGCTCGGCAACGCCGGGACGCAGGTTGAGATGATCCAAGACGACCGCGGCACCTGGTACGCCTACCGCGAAGACTACGCCCGCGGCCTCCCCATCACCCCGCCGACCACGCGACCGACCGCCGATAGCTGGATGATGCGCTACAAGGCCGCCCAGCGGCGCGGGGTTGAGCGATGGTGGGCGGACCCCGCCGGAGCGGCGCACATCCTCACCGCGCAGAATGAAGACATCGACATGCGCAGCGCAGACAACAGCGTCGGCATGGGGATCATGGTCTTGCAGGCGCTGCTGTACCCGCACCTTGACGACCGCGGCGTCTTGAGCGTGGGCTTAAAGATCCACCGCGGCTGCAAGAACCTCATCCGCGAGATCCAGAGTTACCGCTGGGACCGCAGCGGGGAGAAGCCCGTCAAGGAAGACGATCACGCAATTGATGGGCTGCGATACGGCGTGGTATCTGAGATCGCGCGCGGTGGTGCGCCGCGACCGACGCGGCTGGACTTCAGCATCTTCGACGAGGCGGCTTAACCGTGTTCTACTCACAAGCACATATCGACCTAATGAGGGCCGTAGACATGACAAGTAAGAGAGGTTACACATCGCGCGCGGAGCTTCACAATGCGGCGCTGCGGCGCTATTGGGGGAAGCAATATGAGGATATGCCAGCATGGGACGATACGAGCGTCGCGCTTGAGAAGCGCGCCCCGCGGCTGGTCGTCAGGCTTGAACGCCTCTTCATCGACACCGTAAACAGCTACCTGTTCGGGGAGATGCGCAGCCCGGCCTTCGCGGTTGAGGGCGGGACCGAGCCCGAGCAGCAAGACGCCTCCGACCGCGTGGCCGGCATCTACACCAGCTCCGGCTTGAAGGCCCTTCTGCCGGAGCTGGGGAGGCTCGGGCTGACCTGTTCAAGCGTGGCGGTCGGGTTCCACTATGCGCGCGATGAGGGGCAGGATGAGGGCGTTTATTACACCGAGCTGATCCAGACCGGGATGTGTAAGCCGACATTCGGGCGTGACGACCGGGCGCGCGCGCGGGCTGCGGGCGTCGGGTACGATGATCTGCTTGAGCTTGATGAATACTGGATGAGCCTCGACGAAGACCCCGACACCGGGAAGGTCACGATGATGCGGCACCGGCGGCTGTGGACCACCACAGCCACGGTCGAGTTCAAGCCCGTCAGCGACGATGACGCGACCGCCCAGATCGGGAAGAGCCGCAAGATCGCCTGGTCAGAGGACAAGGAAAACACCGTGACCCACGACTTCGGCTTTGTGCCTGTGGAGTGGTTCGCCAACGGTGGTTTCGTGGCCGGAGACATCGACGGGTTCATGCTCGTTGACGAGGCAGAATGGGACATCTTCGACGCGGCGAACTATACGTTCAGCCAGACGCACCGCGGGATTCAGTACAATCAAGACCCGTGGCTTGTGTTCAAAAACGCGAAGATTGACGCCGACAGCTTAAAGAAGGGAGGCGGGCGCACGTTGTCTGTGAATACGGACCCGAACGCCACGCATAGCGCAGATGCTGCGCTGCTGGAGATGACCGGCGCGGGGCAGACCCTCGGCCTCACGTTCGTCAACACGGCCAAGATGACCGCCGCCCAGATCTGTCAGGTCGTCTTGCACGACCCCGGCGCGTGGTCTGGCGCGCTGTCGGGGACCGCGTTGGAGCGCCTGCTCGCCCCGATGCTGGTCATGGTCGCGGAGCTTCGCGGCTCATACGGCGCGGGGCTGTCGCGGCTGATGCGCAAGATGCTGGCGGCCCCGACCGCGCTGGGCGGCGCGACCCCCGCCGGTCTCCGCGTGCTGGGCGACCTCACCGTCACGACGAATTGGGGTCCGCTCATCGACCCGACCGAATCAGATGCGGCGCTGGCGCTGGCGAATGCCATCACGGCTTACGACGCCGGGTTCATCACGTTTGAAATGGCTGTGGCAAAGGTCATCCCCTACTTCGGGCGCGATGATGCTGCGCAGGTCATCGAGGCGCTTCAGTCGGCGGGCACAACCACGCCCGGCACGACGCCGGCCACGACCCCGCCCGGAGCGACCTGATGCCGAGCCTCCCCACGACTATCCGGCGGATGGCCCAAGACCATCAGCGCGCGCTGCTCGATCTTGGGCCGGGCGCTCCGCTGCTCTCTGACGTGTCGGCGGGCATCATCGACACGCTGGCGGCGCGGATCGCCAAAGCCGCACCGGGGAGCTATCGGGCGAACAAGCTCCGGCTGGCGCGCGCGCTGGCGGGCGTCGCGGCCTACACCTTCACGAAGGCGACCGCCGCCCAGCTCGCCACCGCCATCACGAACGCGGTGCTGGCCGCGGAGCTGGATGGGGTTGAGGAGTTGGGCGCATGGGCGCAGGAGAACAAGCGCACCCTTCCGCCGGTCCCCATCCGCGTCGCGCACGAGGTGCTTGTGGCGTCGCGGCTGGACTCCGCAGCGCCATCTGTGGCGGCCTACGACGCAGCGATCCGGCGGCGCATCACCACGGCCATCGCGCAGGGCCTGCTTGACACCGTGACCACGCTGGATGAGCTGACCGACCAGGTGAAGACCATCGCGGGCGGGGAGAGGTGGCGAGCCGAGCGCATCGTCCGCACCGAGCTGATGAGCGCCTACAACGCCGCCAAGCAGGCCACGCTTGTTGAGGCGCGCGACAGCGGCATCGCGCCCGACGTGCGCAAGACCTGCATCGTCACCTACGACAACCGCACCGCCCCCGACAGCTACCCGCTCGAGGGTCAGGTGCGCGATCTCGACGAGCTCTTCTTGGACGGGGCCGGGCGGACCTACCTGCATCCACCAGGCCGACCAAACGACCGCGAGGTTGAAGTTCCCTGGATGGACCCCGATGTTGAGCCGTGGCCTGTGGCGACGCCGCAGCCCCCGCCGCAGACCGCGCAGGAACACGCCGATGAAGTGGCCGCCGACACCGCCGCCGCTGTCACCTCCGCGCTGAAGCTGGAAGACGAGCCCCTCCCCGCCCCCGCCATCCTCCCCGCCATCGCAGACCGCGCGGCAGACCTTGAGGCGCGCACGCTGGCGGCCTTCGGGACCGCGACGCAGCCGACACCCCCCCGCCGCAGCGCCGAGCCCGTCAGCGTGGCCGGATGACCCCGCCGGCCTTGAGGTCGTCAGGGGCTTGGGCGGCTCAACCGGCGCGGAGCTGGTGCGCGGCCCCGACGGCGCGTTGTACGTTCGCAAGCGCGGATCGTCGCCAGCTCACCTTGAAGAAGAGTGCTACGCGGACGCGCTTTACCAGTCGCAAGGCGTCGCGGTGCCTGACTTCCGCCTGTACCGCGACGCGGAGGGCCAACCAGCCTACAAGCTCTCTCGCTTCCTTGAGGGGGCGCGGAGCTTGGCAGACGTCAAGGCGGCTGACCCCGGCCTGTTCGCATCGGTCAAGGCGAAGCTGTCGGAGAACTTTTATCTGGACGCGCTGCTCGGCAATTGGGACGTGGTGGGCTTGTCGCTGGACAACATCCTCGTCACCCCCGACGGGACGCCCTACCGCGTCGATAACGGCGGCGCGCTGCGCTTCCGCGCGCAGGGGGCCAAGAAGGCAGCGGCGGCCTTCGACGGCGCGTCTGTGCTGGACTTCTGGACGATGAGGGATGCGAAGGTGAACCAGCAGGCCGCCCGCATCTTCGACGCCATCGACTATGACGACCAACTTCAGCGCGCGACCGCCCTGTACACGAAGACCGTCAACCTTGAGCCCGGCTGGTTGGGGAGCGTGAAGCGTGACGACCTCACCATCCCATCCGGCCTGTACGACACGCTGCGCGGGCGGCTCGATGAGCTGGCCGACACCGCCGACATCAACGATGCGCTGCGCGCGGACAACGTGCGCCCGGCTTACCGCGCGGAGCTGGCGCTTGAGATCCAACACCTGCGCGCCGCCGGCATCAGCAGGCGTCTCCCCGCGGCGCTGACGCCGACCATCGGCCCCGACGGCGACCCCAACCCGGAGCGCGTGCTTGACTTGAACGGCGACAACTTCGACAAGCTCCGGGGACCGACGGGGCTTGTGCAGGACTTCGGCGCGCACGTCGCGCGGCGCGGCGGATCGTTCGACGCCATCCAGCACTACACCAAAGCGCAGGGCGGATCGTCCTGGTCAGATGCTGCGCTGGGCGTCAAGCACTGGTGGGTCAACAGCGTGGTGGACCGGGGAGACCCGGAGAAGGCTTACTTCTGGCACAGCTCCGGCTATGGGGCCGCTGCGCGGGGCTGGGATCAGCTCAAGACGAAGTTCGGAGATGAACACATGCGCCGCAGCCTGACGGCCTACCACGCGATGACGATGGAAACGCTGCGTCAAGTCATCCTTCCCGGCTACATGAGCAACCCTGACGGGACGTTCGACCTCATCCGCACCGAGGCCGACTTCCTCCCCAAGACCTACTTCCCGACCGCGAAGGTGGGCGATACCATCGCGCCCTACCTGCGCGGCGCGATGGAATCAACCTCGGGCTTCCGCGCGATCTACGCCTACGGGTCATCGAAGCACAAGCTGGTCTTTAAGAACGTACCTGCGCATCGCGTCTTGGGAACGTACCTGATCAACTGCATGAACGGGTCATCGACCTTTCTGGGCGATAACGAAAACGAATTTGTGGCGGACCTGTACGGTAAAGAGGCCGTTTGGGTTAGCTCACTGTGAGGCTGTTAACATGCCTGCTGGCGCTTATTATATCGAAAACGTAACGTGGTTTATTATGGGCAACGGCGAGCCTTGCATCAGATGCGTGATAGACGGTCAGCCGTGTCAAGTCCCCATGATGCAAAAAACAATTCTGCTCGCGCAAGACATCGTTTTCTTGCGCGGCGACATCGACCAGCCCGAGCTTGAAACGGAAGCTGGCGACGTCTTTGACGCTGGCGTCGGGGCCATCAGGAGCCCCTCGCTTGCGCTTGAGGTTGAGGCGTTGACCTCGGCTTATGAGCGCGGTAGTGTCGAAACCGATCCGCGCTATACCGGCGCGGCCTGACCGCTCCCCCGCCGCGCTCAAGACGACGCCGGCCACGACCCCCCGAGGATGACATGCGACACAAGAAGCCCGACCACACCAGCCCCCTCCCCCGCAGCCTGACCTTCCTGCTGGGGTTGGGCGTCATGCTGTTCAACGCCGATGGCGCTGCTGATGGCGGCGGCGCTGCGGCCCCTCCCGCCGCCGCGCCCGCAGCCGATGCGGCGAAGCCCGGCGCTGCTGATGCGGCGAAGCCTGGTGATGCCAAGCCCGCCGATGCAGCCAAGCCCGCGGAGGCCGCCGCGCCCAGCGCGGCGGAGAAAGAGCTTGAGAAGGCGAAGGCCGAGCTTGAGAAGTACAAGAAGGCCGATGAGGAGCGCAAGAAGGCCGCCATGACCGAGACCGAGCGGTTGAAGGCGGAGAAGGCGGAGGCGGAGACGAAGGCAACGCAGGCCGTCGAGAAGGCCAACGCGCGGCTCGTCGATGCGGAGATCAAGGTGAAGGCGAGTGAGATGGGCTTGCGCAGCCCGGAGCTTTACATTAAGTTGCTGGACAAGTCGAAGATGACTGTTCAGGACGATGGGAGCGTGAAGGGCGTGACAGAGGCGCTCGATGCGCTCAAGAAGGCTGACCCCAGCCTCTTCGGCAAGCCCGCCGCGTCCTCTTCAGCCAACGGCTCCGGCAACGGTAAGCCCGGAGCTGGCAAGCCCGCCCCCGCTGACGATTCCCCCGCAGCGCGGGCGAAGGCAATTGCGGAGAAAGGCAAGCCCAAGACGAAGCGCGGCGTGTGATAAGCACAGCCGCATGACCAACGAAGGGCCGCCACTGTGCGGCCCTTTTTATTACAAGGTGAGATCATGGCAGGTGAGCAGTTCGGCGGAGGCGTGCAGCGCGTCCCCGGCAAGATCCAGATCGGCAAGGTGTTCATGTCCGCGCATGGGAAGGACACCGTTGAGTCTGTGACCGGCATGGGCGTCAACCGGGCGGGCTTCCCCCTGGTCGAGATCCCCGAGGGTCAGGTCATCACATGGGCCTTCGACGTCCAGCGGTGGATGCCGCATGTGCAGGCCCCGGCGGCGGCCCTCGTCAGCAGCGCGAACGTCATCACGCTGGCCGAGCCGCGCCGCTTCACGGTGGGCGATCTGGTCCACATCGCGGGCGTCGGCTATCGCAACATCACGCGCCGCGACAGCACCTCGATCACGGTGGATGGGGCGGCCTTCAGCATCGCGGCGGGCGCGCTGGTGACGGCTGACGGCGGGCTGTCGCGCGGCGTCGTGGCGTCCATCTCCGGCGCGGTGGTGACGGTCGATGACACGCCCAGCGGCTTCCGCATCGGTCAGCGCGTGACCATCGGGGACGGGGCGAACATCCTCGCCTTCACCCCGACCGTCGCCAACAGCACGCCCTATGCTGTCGCGGCGCGCGTGCTGTCCACCGGCGAGGTCATCCCCGTCCCGATCACGTCGGGCGGGTCTGCGACGGCGCAGGCCATCGTTGAGGCGCTGAAGGCCGCGGGCGATGGCATCGCGGCCTTCGCTGCGCTCGTCACGCTCACAGAAGACAACGCGAAGCTGTATGCGCAGTTTGACCCGGCTGTGGTCGAGGTGTTCGCCCTGACGGCCAACCTCGCCACCGCGAACGTCAGCCGCGGCGGCATCATCAGCGCCATCAACAACGGCGCGAACACCATCACCCTGACCAGCTCGCCGTTCGGCGTGGTGGCCGATGATGTGATCGTGGCGGAGGAGATCGAGCGCCACTACCGCATCACCTGTTCTACGGTGGCGCTGGCGAACCTCGCCAACGGGTACAGTATCCCTAACCCCGACCTCCCCACGCAGCCTCATGGCGAGGTGCGGGAGAGGCTGGTCAACGGCCTGACCGCCGCCGCCCGCGCCTATCTTGAGGCCGGCGGCATCCGCTTCAACAACACCGCCCACTGACCAACAACCTCAACAGGTCCACATGACGCGCGCCACACAGCGCGCGTCATATCGAAAACCACAGAAGAGAGAGCATAGAAAATGGCATTGGAGACGCGCGAGTACTACACGACCGATGAGCTTGATAGCGCCATGCTGTCGGCAATGGTCGATGAGTTGGAGCCGCGGGCGTATGAGATCCTGAACTACGTCCAGCGCATCGACAACGAGGGTAAGAAGGTGACGGTCAAGGTCCGCACCTACCAGGCGCAGGACGCGGCCCCGCTGGTCGGCTTCGCGGACCGCACACCTCTGAGCAAGGGGTTTGAGGCCGATGAGTTCGACGCCTACCCCTACCACGTCAAGGAGGGCTGGGAGGCGACCGTCGAGTCCCCGTTCCTGGTGCGCAACGGGGAGGTGTTCGCAATCGACGCCGCGGGCGTCATGGCGGGTATGGGCTTCCTTGAGGAGCGCCGCCTCGAGCTGCTGGCGATGCTGTGGCACACCGCCCTGAACGAGAAGCAGTTTACTTGGAGGGACCAGCCCGACCCCAACAAGCCGACGAAGAAGATCGTGAGCATGGACTACTCCGAGGAGATCTATGACCTCACCGCTCCGGGCGTGGATCTCGACAACGACGCATCCAAGATCTTCCTTGAGATCGATGAGATGTCCGAGGAGTATTTTGAGGCTTCGGGCTTCTTCCCTGACACGGCCTTCGTGAACGGGAAGTCGCTCAACACGCTCAAGGGCCATCCCCAGATCTACAAGACCATCAGGCCGCAGGCGACCGATGAGCCCGACCGCTCGATGAGCGTGCGCGATTCTATCGAGATCAGCGGCATCACCTTCATCGCGCTGCGCGGCAAGTACACGAGCCCGACCGGGACGCAGGTGGGGCCGGTGGATGATGGTCGCGCCATCGTCACCAGCACGAGCAAGCGGTTCGAGGACGGGCAGGGGATCTTGCGCCATGAGTGCTGTCGCAACATCCTCAACAACAACGATGCAAGTCAGGCTTACTACTCCTCTTATGAGACGAGCAAGCGCCCGCCCGGCATCGCGCTTGACATGTACGATAACGGCGTCCCCGTCATCGCCCATCGGAAGGGTGTCGCGCACTGGCAGATGTGGACCTGACGCGAGCCCGCATGAGCGCGGGGCCGATGAAGCCCCGCGCTCAACATCTCGACACTTGACCCACAGGAAGACCCGAAATGACAGACCTGAAAGACCTCACCACCGCCCAGCTCCAAGACCTCGCCGCCGACCTCTCCGCAGAAGTCGGCGGCGAGGTCAAGCCGTCAGCGACCGCCATCCGCGCCGCGCTGGCGAAGCTCCCCGATAGCGCGAAGTGGCTGGCCGCCCGCGTCGCTGGGGAGGCCGCAGCGCCCACAGCAGACGTCGCGCAGGACAACGCCCCTGACGCAGCCGCAGCGCCCAGCAGCGCCCCGCCGCAGCGCGTTGAGGGCATCGACCCGACCGAGCAACTCCCCCGCGTCAGCAAGCCCCCGCAGCGCCCCGCCGATAAGGCCGAGCGCTTCGCGCATCTGCCGCCAGAGACGAAGTGCTTGAAGCTGGTGGGCGGCCCCAACCAGGCGCTGATGATGTTGGAGATCCGCAGCGGCGACATCATCGTCAGCCCGTCGGAAGAGGTCGCGCGGGAGTTCCGGCGCGGCGTCCAGCACGCGAAGCTGTCGCTTGCGGAGGCGCGTCAGCACGTCGCCGCGGGCTATGGCCGGTTCAGCAAGAAGCACAGCCCCGCGGAGCTGGCTGATGGCGAGGCGGCCTGATGGCGACGCGCAAGCCGATTTATACCGTCGCGGAGGCAGAGGCGAAGATCAGGGAGATCGACGGCCTGATCTCCGCTGCCACGGCGGTCCCCGTCTCTGCTGGTTCTGATGGCACCTACTACCAGAACGGCGGGCGGGTGAACGACCTGATGAAGCTCCGCGCGCAATGGGAAGATCGGCTCGCGCTGGCGCTGGCGTATGAAGAGGGTGGCCGCCCAAGCGGGCAAGGCCCCGACTACGAGGTCTACTGATGGCCGGCATCATCCCTGGTGAGTTCTTGGGCGGCGTCGTGTCGCTGCTGGCGGTCACGCAGGGGAGTGACAACCTGGTGCGCCGCCGCTGGTCGGGCGGGACCGACAACCCCACAGGTGAGGCGGAGAGCCGCACCGCTGCTGACCTGACCTTCAAGGGGCTGGTCAGCAGCGCCACGCGCAACATCGAGCGGGGCCGCTGGGGTGAGCTGGACCCGCAAGACCTGTTCATCCGCGCAGCCGTGGCCGACCTCGGCGGAGACATCAACGCGCTGGCCGTGGGCGATGTCGTCTATTGGCGAGACCGTCAGCTCGAGGTCAAGCAGGTCAAGCCCGCGGAGATACATGGGGAGATCCATTACCTGACGGCGCGTGTCAGGGAGGTGCAGGGCGATGGCACAAAATAAGACGATCAGCCCCGACAAGGTGGCGACGGTCTTCCGCGCCATCAACAAGCAGATCCCCGCGCAGATCGCGCAGAAGGCCGCCATGCGCGCGGCGCTGCGCGGTCTCCCCATCGTGGTCAAGGCCACGCCATCGGATCGCGGGCAAGCGCGCGCGGCATGGGAGGTGCGCAAGGTCGAGGGCGGCGCGGAGCTGTACAACACCGCGCCCCACGCAGCGACCCTTGAGGCCGGGGCCGCGCCGCACAAGCCGCCGCTCATGCCCATCCTGCGCTGGGTCGTGCGCAAGTTCGGCCTGAACCTGCGCAACCTCGGGCGCGGCGCGGACAAGAAGCCCCGCCGCGACAAGCGGAGCTTCAACAGCATCAAGGAAGTCCCGTGGGGAACGTACCTTGTGGCGAAGTCGATTCAAGAGAAGATCGAGCGTGAGGGCTCAAAGCCCTATGGCATGATCAGCGGCAACCTCTCAATTCTCAAGCTCGCTTACGCTGTCGAGATCAGCGCCGCGCTTGCATCAATGGACCCGCCCACAGCATGACGACCGCGACCGATGAGGTGACAAATTTGGTGGATGCGCTGGCGTCGGCTGTTGAGGCTGCGGCGCTGACGGTCCCCGCGCTGGCGACCCCGCCCGCGGTGCCTGGTCAACCCGCGCCGCCCACCCCCGCGCCGCGACCGCTGAAGGTCATCAGGGAGTGGCCGCGCTTCGACAAGCTGGACCTCCCCGCGCTGTCCATCACGTCGGGCGACGTCCAGCGCGCGCATGTGCTGGGCGAGGTCGTGAGCGTCACGCCGGTCCCGCTGTCAGATCCGCCCACCGTCAGCGTCGTGCGCGTTGAGCAGCGGTTGACGGTGGCGCTGACGCTGGACCTGTGGACGTCCAGCAAGACCGACCGCTACACGCTGAAGCCGCAGCTCGAGCGCATCTTCCGCCCAGACCTTGACGACCCGCAAGGGCTGCGGCTGGTGCTGGCAAACTCTAACGGATCGCTGGCGCGCGTGCGCTGGACCAGCGACCAACAGCTTGATGCCGATGACAGCGATGATGCTGTCCGGCGTCTGTCAATCAGGGCCACAGCGGACCTGAACAAGCTCCGGGTTGACATCCTACCCGCAGCGGAGTTCACACACATCACCACCTACGAGGGAGCCTAATATGGGCATCATCTACACGTCAAACCCGCTTGAGCAGCGGGCGCAAGATGGCATCTTCATCAATAACATCGAGGTCAGCGCGAGCCCTCGCATCATCGGGACAAACATCACAAAGGTTGTGGGAGAGTTCCCGTGGGGCCCGGTCAACGAGATCGTTCGCATCACGAGCCCGGAGCAGCTCGCAAAGACCTTCTTCGCCGGGGTCGCCATCCCCGAGGATTGGGCGGGGCCGCGCGCGCTCATCGGGAAGGCGTGGGGCCCGCTGCTCATCGTCAGGGCTGAGGCGGCGGCGGCGGCCAGGGCGAGCCGCACCATCGCGGGCGCAACCCCGGAGAACATCTTTCGGGTTGATGCCAAGTACAAGGGCGATGGCGGCAATCAGATCATGGTCAAGTATGAGAAGGTGACCGATGATCTGTTTAACCTCAAGATCAGCTTCGGCCAGTATTATGAAGAGTTCTTGAACCTCGACCGCGCGACAACGGCCTTCGCTGGGCTGAGCCCTGAGTGGGTCACGATGACATGGCTTGACGCTGACGCCAGCGAGGCCCTCCCCGCATCTGACGCGGTGGCGGTAGCGCTCACCGGGGGCGATGACGACGCTGTGAGCGACGCTGAGCTGACGGGCGGGCCTTCGTCAGTGGTGGGCCTGCGGGTCTTGGAGGGCGCTGAGGATGGCGGCTTCGCGTTCTTCGCTGAGCGCGGCTCCTCCGCCCTGACCACCGCGCTCAGGGCTCATGCTGTGTTGAAGAACATGGATGTCATCGCGCAGCTCACCGGGGCTGACTTCGCGGCCAACATCGCCCTTGGCGTGGCGATTGAAAATGTGAACATCAGGCTCTGCGCGCACAAATACACGCAGAGCTATGTGAGCGGGGTGCGCACCGTGTATCTAAACGCGCTCATCGCTTCTGTGTTGTCTCAAATCCCCCCGAACAGAAGCCTCGCGGACTACGACAACAAAGACCTCCTGGGCATTGTTGTTGGCTTTGAGCCCGGCCTTGTGTTGGGCTCCGAAGAGTACAAGCAGGCTCAGGTGGCTGGCGTGCTGACGCTTGAGCCCATCAGGCGGCCCGGACAAGCCCCGGGCGCAGCCGGGGTGTTCAAGGTCAAGGGCGGCTTGACCTCCGACCCTGACGCGCCGTCTGATATGACTCAGCGGCTCAAGCGCCTCGTGGGTATTAACCTCGGGGCCGCCTTGATGCCCTATCAGAACAAGCCGTCTGTTAGCTTTTATACAGATGGGGCCTTGGTCGCCATGAGCAGCCTCCTGACGCTTCTGAAGGGTGATCCAACGGTGCCCACAACGCAGTTTATCGAAGCCTTTAGCGCGCGTCTTGTGAGCAAGACCGGGGCGGAGGTCATCTATGAAGTCAAGGTGAAGCTCATTGGTGAGATGAGGTTCATCATCCTCAACCTGACGGTGGGTGAGGACATCATCATTGAAGAGGTGGCGGCGGCGGCTTAACGTCGAGCCCAAGGCCCCAAATAGCCCCGCTGAGCTGTTCGGCGGGGCGCATGAGATAAACCCCACGCTCAGGGCGTAAGAAGCCCGCAAAGGCCCCAAATGACAATCTCGCGCGGAAGTGATAAGCAATTCAGGTTCTACAAGGCTCGCACTGGCGAGCTGGTGCGCACCATCAACCCCACAAGCTGCTCCATCAATCTCGACTCTAATGTTGAGCGCCAGAAGCGCTTAGGTACGCGCATCAAGCCCGTTCGTCAGACGGTGGACGGTCACAGCGGCTCAGCAACCTTCGAGATTGAAGGCCCGGTGATGCAAGACATCATCGACGATATTATCTCGAATTACCTTGACGGATTGAGCGAGTACAAGGTTGAGCTGTTCGAGCGCGAGTACTATCCAGCAACGGGCACGTCGCGCAGCTACCGCTACCCAGGCGCGTGCTTCACCGTCAACACTGACAACCCGGAGACGGATAGCCCGTCAACGGTCACGGTCAACTTCACCACCGAGCCGCGCATCCGTATTGCATGATGGTTGCGTGGCCTGATGAGCGATGATAAACATGAACCCCGCCTAGCTCAAGATGAAGCAAAGGCGAGGTTCATAAACACAAATGAGGATGCCAGACAATGAACGACAACAGCAATACCGCCATGGATGTCACACCGCCCCCCGCCCCGGTCAACGTGCTTGACAAGTACAAAGGCCGCGAGGGTTACTGGACGGCCCTAATCCCCGGTAGCAAGAAGCAGATCATCATGCGCGAGCCCACCGAGGCCATCATCGTGAACGCCCTTGACCTCATTGACCCCTATATCAAGCGGGGTAATGACAAGCGCGCGATGATCGAGGCTCAGTGGGCTCAGCTCCGGCTGAGCTTGGTGGCGGTGGGCAACGTGGAGGTCAGCTTCCAAGACATTGAAGGCGAGGGCATCAACAAATATCTGACCATGTACGAGCGCACCTTCTTGGTCAAGGCTTTGGAGTTTATGACCACGCCTCCTGATGACGATGTTGAGGCTTTTATGTCGAGCCTCAAGCGAGCCTGACCGACGCTGAGGCTCGTGACCGTGAAGGTCTTGATTTCCGCCTAAAACCAAGAACAAAGGCAAACCCGCTTTATACAGTTTATCTAAGCAAAGAGACTTATGATATGCTGAATAGGTGGGTGGTTGGAATGGGACGGTGGGCGTACCAAGACATTGAAGCGGTGAGCAAGTGGCCCATCTCCAAATTATACAGGAGATGGGCCGCGCTATCTAAGCTCATCGAAATGGAAAACCCCAAGCCCAAATGAGGCCGTGTGATGCTCGGAGCGATGTATGAGGTTGTGGCTCGATATAGCGTGCAAGACAAGGGGGCGGGGTCGCAGCTCGATGGCATCACCACCAAGGCGGATAACGCCAGCAAGGCCCTCGGTGGCGTTAGCGGGGCCCTGCTGGCGTTAGGTGGCGGGGCCGCGCTAAGCGTGTTCGGCAGCCTGGGCAAGCACCTTGTACAGCTCAACAGCGAAGCCACCGAGTCAAAGATCGCGGTGGCTTCGCTGTTGACGCTCAACGGCCTGGGCACGTTTGAAAACAACATGAACAGGGCCACCAAGCTGACGCGCGACTTGCGCAAGGCCGCCAAGGAGACGAAGGGAGAGGCGTCAGACCTCATTAACATCACTTCAACGGTGTTGCCCGGTATCGCTGGCATCGCTCCTAGCAACAGCGAGCTGGTCACCTTCGCCAAGCGCGCCACCGCCGCTTCAAACGTCTTGCTTGGCTCGGATTATGAGCTTGGCGCTCAGCAGCTTTTGCAGATAACAAGTGGTCAAGCCGGGTCTGACAACAGGTTATTCAATGGCATCAAGACACCACTGATGCAGGAGCTTGGCATCAAGTCAACGGGCTCAAAGGCTGTTGAGGAATTTAACAAGATAGCGGTAAAGGACAATCGAAAGACGTTCGATGCAGTCAACAAAGTTCTTGCTTCATTTGATGATGCTAACAACCTTCTTAATAAGACGATTGGAGGCCAAATAGCATCACTCGGGGATGTGGCTAATAATATACTTTTGACCGTTGGCGAGCCGCTAACCGAGCTGTTATCTGGCAAGCTCCAAGAGGTCAATGATTGGTTTGAGAAAAATGAAGACTATGTGACCAAAACGGCGGAGGCTATTGGCGGAAAGCTGACCCAGGCTTTTGAAGTGTTCGGAGATGCGGCGATGTATGCCGCAAAGAATGTTGATGTTCTTGTGGCATCCTCAGCGGGCTTGCTGGCTATGAAGGCTTTTGGGGCTCAGAACGTCATCACCGCGCTCAGCTCGTGGCCTCAAGTCTTGGGGGCGCGGGCATCAGCGGGCATCGGCACGGTGGGCGGCGGGGTGGCGTCAAGGCTCAGCAGCTTCAACATCGGGCAGCGCGCGTCAGCGGTGGGCTCAGCCTTTGTGCCCATGGCGCTCAGGGGAACGGATAATTGGGCGATGAGCGGGCTTGGGGGCAAGGCGGCCTTGACGGCGCGCTTCGGGGCGTGGCGCGCGGGTGACGCGCTCAGACGTGCGCCCGGGGCCCTGTCACGCGGGGCGGTGGACATGTTCGGGCTTGCTGGCGTGGTGGGTGACCCCCGGTGGGGCATCGCGTCAACGGGCCGCCGTGGGCTCATGGTGGCTCAGGCGGGCGGGGCGGCGGCTCGGGCCCGCGCGGCGGGGGCGTTGGGCCTGACGGGGATGATGGGCTCGGACAAGTGGCTGTTGGGCACGGGCCTCCAGCGCGCGGGCATGGTCGCGGGCACATCAGCGGCGGCCATCGGAGGGGGCGTCAAGGGGGGCTTGGGCCGCCTGTTCAGCGCGGTGGGGCTCAGCTCGGTGACCACAAGCCTGACGGCTCTGCTCAGGCTTGCGGGCCCGGTGGGCCTCGCCATCGGGGCCGTTGTGGGCGTCATGCAGGTCTTGCAAGACGAGACAAACGCGGCCACGGGCACCTTTCACGATATGGTCGCGCTGCTGTTCAAGGAGCTGGATAAGCTCGCGGGGGCTTTTGGCTTCGGGGCTGGCGAGGGTGGGGCGGCGGGGATGGTCAAGCAATTCACCACCCTTCTCGGTGAGGGCCTGACCAACACCCTCAGCTTCGTCATTTGGTCCGTTGCTCAGCTCGTGAAGGGCCTGGGCTTCTTGGCGTATGTCATCGAGGGCATCAGCGGGGGCTTGGGGGCCCTCTATATGCAGTTTGAAGGTGCGGGCGGGGGTATGGCTGGCCTCAAGGCGCTAGACCCGTCAGCGGCGTTCAAGCAAGGCTTCGGCTTGGCTGACCAGCGACGCGACAAGATGACGGCTGACGCTGAGGCGCTGGAGCGCAAGCGGGCTGAGGAGGCCCGGCTCAAGAAGCTCAAAGAGCAAGACGAGAAGACCGCTGGTGACAACAAAAAGCCGCCCGTTGTCCACATCAAAATTGAACAGAAGATTGAGACTGACGCGAGCCCGGAGCGCATCGCGTTTGCTATCTCAGACCTGTTGAATGACGTGTTCACAAATGGGCGCATATCTGTTGATAGGTACACATAATGACCACCCCATCTATCGTGCTAGAGAACCACAGAACGGGCGAGCAAGTTATCATTGATGGAAATGACTTGCCCGAAGGACCTATCCAATGGGGAGGGCGCATAAGGCGCGAGGTGACGCGCTATGTCGGGACGGACAACACGTCAGCTCAGGTGCTTGGTACGGAGGATGTGCCCGTTGACTTGTCGGGCGTGTTCGATGACGCATACACGGGCAACGGCGCGGGCCACGCCCTAGCCCTTCGGCGCGCGCTGGAGGGCTTGCTGTATTCTGGCGACCTCATCAGGCTTGGCTATAACAATGACCAACGGTGGGGCTTCCTTGATGCTTACTTTGAGGAGGAGACACCAGAACGAATTAAATACAATATCAAGTTTGAGCCGCTTTATAGGCGGCCTCCAAGCCCTGCAACGCTTGTGTTGGCGGCGGCCCCGACTGACAACGCCTCAAAGCTGAGCGAGGCCGCGCTGAGTCTTGACGCGCTGGTCACCGCGCGGCCCCCCATCGTGCGCGATGACTTCGCGCAGCGCATCCTGTACGCCTGGGCGGCGGCGGAGAACAGCTTGGGGGTGATGGTCGCGGAGCTGAGCGCGGTGGTCTATTACGCTGAGCTGACCGCTGAGGTAGCGCGCCAGATGACCCGCTCAGCCTCGGGGGCGCTTCGGGGCCTTGCGGAGATGACGCGGGCCTTGCGCGCGGCGGGGGCGGCCACGCTGAGCGATGTGACCGGGCCTGAGCTGCTGACGGCTGAGCTGTGGCGCGATGACCTGCTCGCTGAGGCCCGGGCTTTGCGGGGCCTGACCCTGGGCGTGGCGCGTGACCTCGCGGCGGTAGCAACACCCACGTCGCTGAGGACACACACCGTCAAGGGTGGTGAGACGTTGCAAGGGCTGGCGCTTAGCTACTATGGCGACTTCGGGCTATGGAGCCTCATCGCTGATGGCAACGGCCTTGACGACGACACTATCACCCCGGGCCAGACCCTCATCATCCCCACCAAGCCCTCCTCAACCTGAGCGCACACCATGCCCAAACCAAGCCCGCTGAGCCCTTCCCAACGTGTCTTTTATCCCCGAGCCCTCGTCAATCTGGCCTTCAGCTCAGGGGCCCGTTTTGGGGCCTCAGACCTCATCAAGCTGGAGGCTGTTGAGCCCATCGAGCTAGAGGTTCAGTGCAACGATACCGCGAGCGCGGACACGTTCAGCCTGACCCTTGATGCGAGCTTGTTCCCGACAGACCCCACCTCGCTGAGCGCGGTGGTGGCTGAGATATTCGTGGGGGATGTGGGGAGCCTTGGGGCTCAGCTTGTGCGCGATGACAGGTCAAGGCTTATCTTGGGTCATAATGACAAGATGACCTTGTCCTTTAACAACGATAAGCGGCCCACCGTCAAGCTGAGCGGGCGTGACTATACAGGGTTTTTTCTCGATAACTCTTGGGGTACAAGCGTCATCGAAAGGGGGAAAAGCGTTGTAGATATGGTGCGCGAGGTCATCGCGCTCAAGCCCAACACGCGCGCGCTGCAGGTGGTCGCGGCCTTCGAAGGTGCGGCCCCGGTGGTGCCCAAGGGCAAGGGCAAGAAGGGGGCTGAGCTGACGGCCAAGCCTGATGACAAGCAGTGGGATGTCATTCAACGCATCGCGCGCGCGGCGGGCCTCATCGCGGTGGTCAAGGCGGACAAGGTGATCTTGCAGCCCCCACGAAACATCATCCTTGGCAGCCCCGATAACATCCCGATTTTCATTGATGGATATAACCTTAGCTCACTAAGTCTTGAGCGGTCTTTTAGACTTGACAACATCCCTAACGTTCTCGTGTGGGCGCGTGACCCCGCCACGGGCAAGCGCGTTACAGGGACGTGGCCCAACCCTGCCAACTCAACAATTAAAATTGTCAAGTCAGATGGCAAGACTGAGAGGTCAAAGGAGGTTGTTTATCGTGAGTTTTGGGGCCGTGCAGCGGAGCCGACAGAAGCCAACCTTAGCCGCATAGCGCGCGGCATTTGGGAAAACTTCTCTCAGCAACAGCTCAAGATAAGTTTCGAGACAAAAGAATTATATTTACATCAACAGCCATACGGCGGGAGTATACAAGAAGCCGGGTTTGGCTATCCAGCCACGGCCATATCAAACGGCTCAGCGGTGCGCCTATACATTGACAGGAGCATCAGGAGCATTGTGGATAAAGCATCATCGGAGGATGGGCGGGCCGAGGCCCTGCTGAGGGCCAATTATGCAACGCGCGTGGCAACGGCCTTGGCGAAGTCATGGGGCGAGCTAGACAAGGTTTTCTTCGTGGATAGCGCAAACCATAACTTCAGCCAATCCTCGGGCTATTCGCTCAGCGTTGAGGCTGTAAACTTTATCGAGGTGACATGATGCGCGGCTCCATCTTATCTACTTTGGCGACGATGAAGTCTGAAATAGGTTGTATCTTTGAGGTCACCTGTACGGGTGAGCTTGACCTTGAGGGCGGGACGGTGCAGGTGCGCGTGGTGGTGGTGGAAACGGGGCAAGCTCTATGGGCTGATGTGCTGAACCTGAGCGGAGGAGCCGCAGGGGCCATCGTTCGCAAGCCCCGGGCTGACGAGCCCGGGCTCATCGTTTGCCCGCGCGGTGACATGTCCAACGCTTACTTCTTGGGCTTCACCGCGCTGGCTGCTTCTGAGCCCGCAGCCGGGGATGAGCTGTTGTGGCGCGTGGGGGATGGGGAGACATGGCATCTTGTCACCAAGGGCGGGGCGGTCAAGCTGACGGCGCGCTCAGCCACGGGGCTCATCAGCGCGACGCTCAGCCTTGCGCCAAGCGGCGCATTTGAGCTGACCAACGCGGGCGGGTCTTACCTGCGCGCTCAGCCTGGGGGCACGGTGGATATGGGCGGGGCGGCGGGCTCCGTGCTTGGGCTTATCAATGATCTCATCACCGCGATCACCACGGCCACGGTAGCCACACCCAACGGGCCTCAGCCCGTGGTCAATCCGGCCTTCGCGATACTCAAAACCCAGCTCGGGCTCATCAAGGGAGCATGAACATGAGCGGTCAGATAAGAGACATCTACACCCCCGCTGAGCGGGTTGAGGTCACGGGCGGGGCCCACGGGCTGAGGACGGCCTCCGGGCTTGACATGGTGGCTCAGCGCATCGTGCGCCTCTTGTGGATGACCCCGGGGGAGCTGCTCCACCGCCCCACGATAGGGGGCGGCTTGGGTTCTTACTCAGGGAAGATGCCAACCCCGGACATGTTAAAGCGCCTTAATCTTAGTATTGAGGCGCTTCTTGACACTCTAAGGTATATCGAAGGGTACACCGTAAAAATAAATAGAGTCGATGGCTCATTAACTACAATTGATATTGTGGTAAATGTCAGCGGTCAGCGGCTCAGCCTGCCAACAATCAAGATAACGTGAGGTGATGAGATGGCAGTTCCTACTTTCAATGAGCTTTATGATGAGGTGGCTGGCGTCTTAATCGCTGACACGGAGCATCAGCTTGATGACTTCACGGCGGGGTCATGGCCTGACGCCATCGCGGCGCTTGGCGCAGCTCAAGCTCAGGCCGCCATCAGGCGGGCCAACAGGTTCTTTGGGCGGTTTTTCCGCTCAACGGCCACGGGCTCAGACCTTGACGCGCTCATCAAGAACCTGTTTGGGCCTGAGCCCAGGCTTGACCGCTTAACGGGTGAGTCAGATGAGGACTACAACGCGCGCGTTGATGATTACCTCGTCAACGGCTTGGTACGGGGCACGGTGGCGGCGCTGACGTGGCTGCTCAACAGCGGTGGCCTGACGGGGGTGGCTTCGGGGGTGGTGACGGAGGACCTCACCACCGGGCTCATCACGCTGACGGTGACGCCAGCAGCCCCGTACAGCTCAGCTCAGGCGGTGGCGGCGGTCAAGGCCGTGTTAGATGCGTGGCGGCCCGCTGCGGCCCCCACAAACGTTGTGGGGGTGTGAGATGGCGCGCACCCTAAATGAGCTGTTCGAGGCGCTCAAGAAGAAGGCCCCGCTGTTTGTCGCTGATGACCCCATCGGGCGGCTTGTGCTTGAGGCGCTGGCGTGGGGGATGAGGGCCGCTGACCTCGCGCTTGACGCGATGACGGGGCGGCTTGACCGCCTGACGGCCACGGGCTCAGACCTTGACGCCATCCTCACCAACCTCGGGCTGCGGCCCCGCGACGCATGGGAGGATGATGAGGACGTGGCAGCGCGCGCCTACGTCTCCGGGCGGGGACCGACGCCCGGCCACCTGGTCGATGAGATGACCGCGGCGCTGGCGCGGGAGGCGGTCGAGCTGACCTATGCCGAGCCCCGCCTTCTGTGCTGGGATCTCGATTTTTATTGGGACATCGCGGGAGTCGTCGTGGGGCCGCTGACGGTCGAGGGTGGGTCGCTTCACCTGGTCAGCGTGTCGTGTCCGCTGCTCGAGGCTGTGACCTCACCAGCGGGGGAGTATCTGGATGTAGACTTCTATCAGGATCTATCCTTTCTCGCCCACCTTGACGCCGATCTTGAGCGCGACCCATACCGCCGCTTGGCGCGCACGCTGGACGCCCTGACCCCCGCCGGTGTTGCGCATCGGCTTGAAATCGTAGATACCCCAGAAGACCCACACGTCGCGCTGATCTGGCGCACGACCTCGGGCTTTATCCTCTGACCATCCCCCACAAGAGACCAGCATGTCGCAGAAGCTACGCCGCCCCATCACCCCGCCCAACACACAGGGCAACAGCACCCTGCTCAACCGCGCCGCGCGCGCGCCTCTCCAGATGATGATGACGCTGGCCGAGCTGCTGTCTGGCCGCACGCTAGCCGGCGCATCGACCACCGCCGGATACCTCGGGGACGCCTTCCGCGTTCAGGCCGTCGAAGGGACCAACCAGATCACGATCCGCCGCGGGCTGGGCTGGTACCGTGACGCGGGCGGTGCGGATGACCCCGACTGGTCGGGGGAGGTCAGGCCCATCTATGCCGAGGCCGACCTCACCACCACCGTCGGCACGAACGGCGCGGGGTCGAACCGGGAGGATGGTGTTTTCGTTCGCGCGATCTACGAAGACCTCGACGTCACCAGCCTCAACGTGAAGGACACGCTGACCGGCCCCATCCGCGTCGAGAACCACGCGCTGACCAGGGAGTACAAGCTCGAGGTACAGGTCACGCAGGGCGTGGCCGGCGGCGCTCCGGGCGTCGCCCCTGCTGGGGATGGTTGGCTGCGCATCGCCAGCGTCATCCGCGAGCCCAGCGTGGTGAACGTCACGCAGGCCAACATCTTCGACCGCCGCGGCGCTTCGTCGATGCAGGGCCTGCTGACGTCCAACGAGCTTCAGGCAGCGGGCAACCTGTTCATCGGCCTGTTCAAGATCGCAGCGGATAAGGGCTATCAGCTCTTTACGCTGCAAGAGGCGGGCGCTGGCGATCTGGCCGCTGGCGACATGATCATCACAGATCGGGCATGGGATGACGTAGACCCGTCGGGCAAGATCCGGCTCGGGGAGCTGGTCGCCCACGTCATCGCCACGACCGACAAGATCCGCGCGCGCACCGCGGCCGGATATGTCTACGTCCGCAACGCGGCCGACAGCGCGCGCGGCATCATCCGCGCGCGCAACACGGCGTACCAGGCGGCGAACTTCTCCCACCCCGGCGGGACGCCCACGCCGCCCTACACCTACACCATCAACAGCCAGACCGGCGGCGTGCTGGAGATCGAATACCAGGGCGGGACCGAGAAGCAGATCTTCGTCAGCTTGAGCGAGGCCCTGCCCAGCGCCAACGGCGTCGCCATCGCCTTCCCTGCCATCAGCAACACCACCACGGCCGTCGGCCACTTCGCGGGCGTTGTCTTCGACACGAACACCGTCATCCTGCAATACTTCGACGCGGCCGGCGCGCTGGCCGAACCGCCCAACCTGAACGGCGGCGGCTTCGGGCGCTACCAGTTGATCGTCTTCGACCCCACCGCCTGACCTTCACCCGCAACCAAACAGACCCGGCAAGGCCCCAAATAGGGCCGCCGGGGCCATCCGAGGATGAGACGTGACCACAACATTGACCGAACAAGCGCGGAGAGAGAGCGGGATGGGGCTGGCTTGGGAGACCAAGATCGAGCTGACCGCTCCGAACGGAGCGCCCAACGCTGTGACCCCCGACCCGCTGGCCGACACCGTGGGCTTTGACTGCTCGGGCTTCCAGTGGGGCGTCTTCAGCGTGAGATGCGAGACCGGCGAAGCCTGCACATACCGCCTGCACTTCCGATGGGACGGCCTCCTTACTGCTGATGACGCATGGGATGAGGTCGCGGCCTCCGATGGCGCGGTCGCGGCCGGCCGCAGCGCCACGCAGCGCATCCGCTGCGCTGGCGCGAAGCGCGTGTACATCGAGCTGCTCACGCTGACGGGCGGGACCGTGACGGTCCTTTGGGCCAATGCAACCGGGACGCAGCCATGATCATCTACCCCATCGTACCGGCCCCGCCGGTCGTCGCCGGAGTCGTCGGCGTCGGCGGGCTATTTGAGCGCAACACACCAGGCGATGACGGCGGGCTATTGAATTGGGATCACGAGTTCCCAAATATCGAAACTGCCCCCACTGTAACAGCCCCAACATATGACAAGACCGTCAAGGTCTCAGAGGGTCCATAAATGGCGATGTTCTCATTTGTCTTCCCGCTTCTTGTCCCCGCCATGTTCCTCAACGCATCACCGCTAAACCTGACCAGCAACGCGGCTGGCGGTCGTGCGGTGGCGCAAGCCTATGTGCAAGCCGTGCGCGACGCGATGCGGTCGGGCGATGGGCGCGGCAACAACTGGAATGTGGGGCTTGATGCTGACTGGAAGGTTTCGGATATAGCTTATTGGCAAGCTGCCACCAACTCGGACATGTATGCGTTCGAGGTGAAGAACACCGTCTTGAATAAGTCGTGGCTGTTCGTCTTCCCAGGAAGGGATCAAGCACAGGATGCGCTGGTTCGTGGCGACACCATGCAGCCGGGCGGCGCGAGCATCGGCCTCAACTATGTTCAGAATGTTGATGTGACACCTGCCACAGGAAACTACTCAACCACGGTGCCTTATTTCTTGATATTCTTCAACACAGACACGGTTACTGATGATTACGAATTAGCCTTTACGAACACAACAAATCTCACATATGGAACGGGGGATTTTACTAACCCCGGAACGGCCAACCTCCCGTGGAATACCGCGGGAAAGATGGCAAACTTTTTGCCATCTCACACCAAAAATCCGCGCGGCGCTTTGATCCCTTTGACCTCTACAACGGACCTGTCTTTGACGGATCTCATGGTCTCCTTTGATGACAACCCGTCTGCGCCGGCCTGCTATTTTTATAAGGCAGCGGGCGGCGACCGCGACGCCGCGACGGTCGGGGTTATTGGTGATGTCCTCACTTCGATCACGCCGGGGGACACCTTCCTTGCTGCGCTTGTATGGGCGTACATGACGACGGCGACCACGAGCTTTGGTGTCGCGGGTGGCACAGGCGCGGCGGGCTTCTGCGGCTGGGTGGACGGGCGCACATCTGCGGGCACGGCTAAGACCAACTGGGAGCTGACCGGGCAGAAGACCCTGACGTTCACTAACCGCAAGGATGGTGGCGGCAACTTCATATGGTACAGGCTGCGAGTGGTGGAAGGCTTGAACGATAAGGGCCATGTGCGCGATGACGTTATGCGAGAGATCGGGGGCCACAACATCGCGCAAGATTATAGGGATCGGTATGAAGCCCCCGCTGGTGCCTGTATGGTTAAATATAATAGTGTCTGGGCAATCAATTACCCGGACAACGTGCCAAATTTCCCCTTTGAATGGAGTGGTCGTTTCCTTGACACGCCTTGACACAGCCGCGCCGCTGTGCAAGTTCGACCATGCCGCATGAACGTGATGCGGAAGTTGCCCTGTTTGATCCACAGACCAGCAGCGAACCGAGCCAGCCCGGAGCCGCGCAAAAGCGCGCGTGCTGGCCCCGATGTCAGGGTTGACCCTCAACGCCCCGCAGACCCATCAAGGTCTGCGGGGCGTTGTCGTCTTGACCAGCCCCGCCCGAAACCTGTAAAGCTCAAAGCATCCGCAAGACGCGGCATCACAACGCACCAAAGAGGAGAAGGTCATGTCAACAGAATGGCAAAGTTTCGGCGGCGGCGACCGCTGGCGCTACCTGCAAGATGGTCGCCTGGTCTTTGAGCAAGGGCTGAAGCACGTCGCTGACGATGCGAAGGCTCACTTCGTGCTGGACAAAGACGGCGCGATCAGGACGCGCGGCACACCGCAGACCGCGGCCCAGCTCCGCGCCGATCATGGGGCTCTGATCGTGGCGGCGGCGCGGCGCTTCAAGCTGTCGCCTGCGCTCATCGCGTCGGTCCTGCTGTGTGAGTCGGGCAGGGTCGAGGGGAGCTTCAGCCGCGACCCCATCAGCATCCGCCGCGAGCCCGGCTACATCTCCGACGAAGCGACGCCGGGCAAGATCTCCGCCGGCCTGATGCAGACCCTTCTCCGCACCGCGCGCGCCATGTGCGTCGAGACCGGGTGGTCGCCCAGCTCCCCCATCGATGGGCGACCGCGGGAGCTGGTGCGTCAAGACCTGTACATCCCGGCCAACAGCATCTTCTTGGGCGCGGCCTACCTGCGCTATGAGGCCGGCCAGAACAAGACCGAAGATCTGCTTCTGCTGCATGGGGCCTACAACTGCGGCAACGTGTATTACGCGGAGGCCCTCGACCTCAACATCAAGGCGTATGGCGCGGATCACAGGTTCGCCAAAGCGGCAGGCTACTATAACGATTGGCTGGCCGCGGGAGGTGAGAGGTGAACACGACAGACCTGATGGGCTTGATGGCGCTGCTGTCGGGCTGGTCCGCCATCATCGGCGGCATCGTCGCCATCATCAAGCGCCTGGTGAACGTCCACGCGCCCGACCTCACGACGGCCGGGCGCGTGGTCGTGCTGCTGCTCCCCGTCCTGCCGATCTTGCTCGGGATCGGGACCGGGATGGCCGGCGCGTTCGAGCTGTGTCTGCGTCTGGCCGGGTTCGCGCCGCCGGAGACGTGGGGCGTAGACCTCGCGCTGCTGGGCGCGTTCGCCGGAGCTGGCGCGGGGTCGGTCTCCGGCCAGACCATCAAGGTCTACAAGCAGACCTTACAGCAGCGGGACCACCGCCTTGACGGGGGGGCCGATGCCTGAAGTCAGCGTCGCGCAGATCGTGGCGACGGCTGTGGTCGGGCTCGCCACCGGCGGGCTTGGCTACCTCACCGCGCTGCGTCAGGCGCAGAGCAAGGACAAAGAGGTTGACCGCGACCTTGCGACCATCGCGCGGCAGATGGTCGATGAGGCGGTCAAGGATCTGCGCGCCGAGGTGAAAGAGCTTCGCGCAGATCGCAAGAAAGACAACAACAATTTTGCCAAGCTGCAACGCAAGTGGACCGAGCTTCACAGCGGCCTTGTGCGCCTGCGCGCCGCTTTTGAGGCATCAGATATTCACCTCGCCACATATATAAAACTGGCAAAGACCAACCCTGAACAGGCCGAGCGCTACCTCACCAACCTTGAGGAAGACCGGGCGGACCTGAAAGAGATCGTGCGCGACCTCTGCGAGACCAGCGAACCCATCCTTGACGCCGATGCTGCGGAGGCCGCCGATGCTGAATGAGGCGACCTGGTGGCAGATGGCGGCGCTGGCCGTCGCGCTGCTGGGCGTCGCGGCGCTGTACTTCGGGCGCGGGCGTCTGCCCTGGTGGGCGTCGGGCGTGGCCGGCGCGCTGGTCGCGCTGGGCGGATACATCGCCCTGTTCACGCGCAAGGCCCCAAATAGCCCCACCGCGCCGCCGCGCGGGGGAGGTCTTGATGTCGGGGCGTCTGCGCCCCATCCAACGCAACAGCGGCCCAACGAGGCCCTTGAGGAGATCGAGCATGAGGCGACGAAGCTGGATGACGTGGGCGCTGCTGTGCGCCCTCTCGATAGTGCTGACGATGAGCTGGACGCCTTCCGCCGCGGCGCAGGGCGTGACGGCCTCTGACGCGGCGTGCGCCCCTGACGCGGAGCTGGTCAAGGGGTGGACGCGGCATGACCTGTGCGTCTGTCGTGTGTACCAGGCGCGGGCGCAGGCTGCGGCGCAGAAGGCCGAGCAAGCCGACGGTCTGCTACGTCGCGCCATCGATGAGGGGAAGGCGGCGCGTCAGCGGGCGGACATGTGTGAGGGCGGGGCCGAGCAGCTCCGGGCGCAGGCCGCGGCGGATCGCGCAGCCCTTGACGGCGTGCGCGCTGCTCATGCGCTGCTGGTCGCGCGGGAGGCGGACCGTTGGAGCGCGTGGCGCGGCGGTGCGCTGGGCGTCTGCGTGTCGGGGCTGGGCGTCGGGGCTGCGGCGTGGTCGGCGGACAGCAGCGCGGGCGTAGTGCTGGGCGCGGTCGGGCTCGGGGCCGCGGGCTGCGTCGTGACGTGGCTGATCAAATAGGGCTTGACGCGCCGCGGTCGGCGCGGCATCGTCACTTCACCGCACCACCAGCGCGGATCTGCATCCTCCGCATCAACCCCGCAGCGCCCACCCTTCGCTGCGGGGTTGATGTTTTTAGAGCGCATCGCTGACGACGGCGTGAACCCACCGCTTCGCTTCACTCATGCTGTCGTGGCGCTCGGCCATGCGCAGCGGCGGCGGCGTCCATTCTGCGGACCAGGGCGCGGGCTGAACCTGTGCGGAGGCGTAGTAATCAACCCGCTCCGCGCGCACGACGCGCGTGACCTGCGCTGTCCACCACAGGCCGCGCTGCGTCCCTTGAGCCAGCGCCATGCTCGTCAGCTCATCGATGCGCGTCCTGTACCATGTGACCTCCCCGATGCTCACCAGCGGCATCCCGCGTGCGGCTGGCATCAGCGCCCCATCGTGAGGCGAAGCGCAGCGGCGCGAAGGTCGGGGGAGGTGATGCGGCGCGCGATAGCTCCGGCGAGGTCTGGCCGGCCACGGTCAACCCACCCCCTCACCTCCCCGACCTTTGCGCCATCGTCGAGACGTTCGGGCGCGACCGCGCGCAGCTCGGCGTGAAGCTCCGCGCCACAGTCGGGACCGATGCCGAGGTCAAGGCTGTCGGGGTGGGTCAGCGCCCTCCCGCAGACGCGGCAGACCGCTTCAAGCTCAAAGCGGACGCCGCGCTCGTAGGCCCACAGCGGATCGCGCAGCGCGCGGATGACCGCGTTGGGGAGCTGGCCGGCCTTGTCCCCGATGTTCGCCGCAGCGCGCCGCCACAGCTTCACCTCCCCGCCCTCATCGACCTCCCCCATCCCCAGCGGTTCAGCAGCGCACCAGGTGAGGATGCGGACCGTGCGCTCGGGCTGGTCCCCGCGCGCCTCAAAGGTGCGCGTCTTGAGGGTGAAGGTGTAGTGCTTCCCAGTCTTGGTCGAGTGCAGCGTCAGCGTCTTGTAGTTGTACCGGGAGAGGTCCGGCACCAGGTCAAAGTCAGCGCCGAGGGCGGCGGGGTCGGGGGTGTTCATGGTCAATCCTTGATGGCGATGGCGCGCAGGCCGTCAGCGTGTGAGGGGTTCGAGTCGATGATGCGCTCGATGGCGGCGCGGGCGGCGGCTGCGGGGCTGGTCCCCCAGCCACAGCGGACCGGGAACATGCCGAGGAACTCCGCGCCGTACATGACCGTGACCCACCACGTCTCATCGTGGCCGGGGCCGGTATATGCGCCGATGCCGGAGCGCAGGGAGTACCCCCCGTTGCCCTCGAACGTGCGGCAGATGTCGCGCCCGGCGAGCGGGGTGTTGTTGATGGGGGCTGCGGGTCGGGAGGTCTTGGCGGTGGGCTGGCGTGGATACATGGCGGCGGTTCCTTGAGGTGAGGCGCGGGGTGGTCAAGGCCCCGCGCGGTGGGTTCAGAAGCTGAAGATGTCTGCGATCTGCTTGGCGCGCTGGGCGAGGGCGAAGAGGTCGGGATCAGTCAGCCGCGCGAGCTGCGTGTCATCCTTGCGCGCGACCTCTGCGACATACGCCCCGCCCGCCTCCGCGCGCTCGGCCTGTGTAGACGCATAGACCTCGCCGGTCTCCGCGGCGACCTCCGCAGCCATCTCCGCTTGAGCTGCATCGTGCAACCCGCGCGCGACAGCGGCCCCGAGCTTCCCCAGCGCCTCGTCATCCAGCTCAACGCGCAGCGCGCGCGGGGCCATCTCCGCGCGCCACGCAGCCCGCAGCGCGTCCAGACCGGCGGCGAAGTCAGCGCCCAGCTCACGACCCTCACCGCGCTGGAAGGGGAAGGTGATGCGCGAGATGATGCAGCCCTCATGCTGGCTGTTGGAGATCAGCTCGATGGTGCTGATGCGGGCGGTGTTGGCGCTGGTGGCGATCAGCCCGCCATCATCGGCGTGTACGCGATCTTGCAGCTCAAAGAACGGGGGGCAGATGACGAGGTAGACGTCCGTTTTGTCCTTGCTCATCATGTGGAAATCGGTTCGGGTCATTTGCAGGCTTCCTTGTATACCCTGAAAACTTCACTCAGGGCGTTGGTGTGTATGCGCGGCGCGGTCAGTAGATGCGGCTCGCCGCTGGCCTTCAATGCCGCAGCGACCAGCGCCGCGACTTGAGGACTTGCGTGCAATTCAACAATGGAAGTGTTGTGATTGTCAAGCTGTCTTATCAATAATTCTGTCGTCTCTTTTATGAGGTCTTGATCTATCAGAAGCATCTCGCCTCCGATGATCCGTTCATCGGGCGCGACCAGCCCGCGCGCGGCGCTGACGAAGTACACAGGGACGCCGAAGATGATGGCGCGCTGCTCGGCCACGGTCAGCCGGAGCTGGGTCAAGGGAGAGCAGAAGGCGGCGCGGGCGGGGAGATGGCCGGGGAGATGGCCGGGGAGGCTTTGCGCGCCCGCCCCCACCAGGATGAGGCGGGGCGTGGGGAGGTCGAAGGCGTCGGTCATGGCGGTCTTGGTCTCGTGGGTTGCGTTTGTAGTGATCCCCTGCAAGTGTTGTAAAACGCTCGTATTGCGCGGCTTGTCAAGCTCGTTGCGTTTGAGCTATGGTGACGGTCCGCGCGTCGTGAGGCGCGCGGCATCCTCGGCCCCGCCTCCCTGCAAGACGCAGCGGAGGCGGGGCTTTATGTTGCTCGGTCGCATCCCGATAAAAATGCGTCTTGACGTCGCGCGCGCTGCTGTTATCTTGTCGTCTAGCTTGACGACAAACGCCAAGCGAGGCGCATAAGGAGCCGTGATGACGATGCAAGACAAGCTGGTGTGTGAGTGGTGTGGGGGAGAGGGTAGCGTTACGCTGTATGCTGGGGATTTCTTGGAGCGCACCGAGCGCTGTACGGGTTGTTATGGGACCGGCCACGCGCAGGCGTTTGATGGTCGCCTGCTGGATCTCGACGCGGCGGCGTGGCCGGTCTTCGGGCTGGATGAGGAGTGCGGTCGGAGCTGGCCGCTGGGGATGCGCGGTGTCAGCAGCGCGGCATACCACGCGCACAAGGCCGCCAGCTCATCGGAGCTGAAGGCCGCGCTGAAGAGCTACGACCATTACAGGGCGGCGCGCTCCGGCGAGTTGGACAGCGGCGCGGCGCGCACGCTGGACATCGGGACGGCGGCGCACCTCGCCATCTTGCAGCCGGAGCTGGCCGGCGAGCTGCTGGCGCTGAAGCTCGATGGGCGCACCACAGCCGGCAAGGATCAGCAGGCCGTCAACGCCGCGCGGGAAGCGGAGGGTCTTGAGCCGCTGGTGTTGCTCTCACAGGCTGACCTCGACGCGGTGAGGCGGATGGCCGATGAGGTCTATCGCCACCCCGCGGCGCGCGCGCTGCTCATCGGAGGCGGGGAGGCGGAGACGTCTTGGGTCTCACAGGTCGATGGGATGCCGGTGCGCGTGCGCCCGGACTTCCTGCGCTACGATGGCGGGATCGTGGACCTCAAGACCTGCGCCGATGCGTCTCATGCCGCCTTCGCCCGCAGCGCCGCGCACTGGCAATATCCGCTTCAGGCCGCGCTGTACGCCGACGTGCTGGGCGCGCTCCCCTGCGACGCGCCCGAGTACTCATGGGTCGCGGTCGAGAAGACCGCGCCCTACGCGGTCGCGGTCTACACGCTGTCGGAGGCGACGCACCGCGCAGGCCGCATCCAGTACCAGGCCGCCATGAACACCATCCGCGACGCGCTGGCGAAGCCTCAAGATTGGCGCGGGTACAGCCCCGACCCACAGCCGCTTGTCTTGCCCCGCTGGGCATGACGCCACGAAGGGCCGCCCACAATGCGGCCCTTCTGCTTTCTTGTAAAAAGATTCAGAAACACCTTGACGACAGACCGTCCCGTCTCTATATCTTCTCTTGTCGTCAAGGTTGACGACTTGACCGCAGACCGCAGCACACGAGACCGACCATGACCCACACGCCCGCCACCGTTCGCATCTCCCATGCCCCGACCACCGTTGAGGGCCGCCGCGCCGACCGCGCCGCGGCTGACATCTGGAAGTTTATCGACAGCCGATTTGAAGATGACGTCGATTATTGGTGGCACCGCAAGACGGCCTTCCGCCCGCTGCTTGCCATGTCGGCTTACATGACCAAAGAAGAAGGCGCGACGGCTGATGATGTCGGCTTGTGGCTCAACGCGGAGCTGACGCAGGGCTACGAGGTCAGCTCTATCGACAGCCACAGCGCGGCGGATCTGGCTGAAGGCTTGGAGATCATCCGCAAGGCGCTAAACAAGGGGATCATCCCCACCTGGTTGAGCGAAGCCAGCGGCCTGCGCCCCCTGCCTCTGACCTGACCAACCCCACCGCCGGGCGCTCATCAGCAGCGCCCGGCCCCATCCACCAGGAGAGAAGACTTGAGCCACAAGAAGACCGCCGCCGACCGAGCCATCACCGCCCAGCGCATCGCCAGCCTCATCGGGATGGCCGGGCTGTCACAAAGCGAAGTCGCGCGGCGGTGTAAAGTCGTCCGCAACAACGTGTACCGCTGGTGTTCGGGCAGGGCCGAGCCCGACGCCAGCGCATACCTTGATCTGTTCGAGGCGCTACGCGGCGACGTCCCCGGCCTGACGCTGGACGCGCTGCTCGGGCGTGACCAGCACGCGCTGAACAAGCTGCAAGACCGCGCGGAGGCCGCCCAGCTCCGCGCCGAACATCTGGAGAAGTCATGACCACGATCCACCGTTGCCCGATCTGCCACGCCACACCGAGCCGCGCCGCCATCGCGCTGCTCGATGAGACGGGCGGACACCTCATCGTCTGCCCCCGCGACCCCTGGTGCTGGTGTGAACACGTCGCCTGTGACGGCGACGGCCATTGTGAGACGTGCGGGCTGGTCGTCACCAGGCGAAGCGCCGCGCCCTACCGCCCGCGGGAAACAGCGATGGCCCCGCCGCCGCCGGTCAAGGCCGAGCCCCGCCCCACCCCGCGCCCCACCGTCAAGACCTGCAAGGAGAAGGCTTGCGGCGCGCGCGTCCTGTTCGCCAAGACCGCCAGCGGCGCGCAGATGATCGTTGACGCTGACCCATGCGACGAGGGGAACGTCGTGGTTCGCTTCGACGCGGAGGCCGGCCACTACCGCGCGCGCGTCAGTCCGCCCGGCTTCACCATCGAGCCCGACGAGTCGCGTCACAAGACGCACTTTGAGACCTGTAAGAACCCCAACAAGTTCCGCCGCAACAAGAAGTGAGGAGAACAGCCATGACCCAAGACAGCCAGATCCGCCGCGTTCCCAATGCCGGGGAGGTCATCCGCGCCGATGCCCTCGCGCGCATCGATGGGCAGCTCGCCCTGTTCGACCTTCTGCCGATCTCGAAGGGCGGGACGCTGACCGAGCGCTTCATCGCCTTCCACAACGCCAACCCGCACATCTTCCGCGCGCTGCATCAGCTCGCCAGCGCCACGCGCCGCGACGGCTGGCGGCATGGGTCCATCGCGCTCTATTACGAGCGGCTGCGGTGGAGCTGGGCGGTGCGCACCAACGGCGGCGACTACAAGCTCGCCAACGCCCACCGCGCTTTCTACGCCCGCGCCCTGATGGCCTACGACCCGCAGCTCGTCGGGTTCTTCCGGCTGTCAGCGCAGGATGAGCCCTACACGCCCGACCTCTCCGCCCTCGGCCTGGTGCAGCTCCCCGGCCCCGACGCGCAGGATGCGCCATGCTGACGTTCAACGCCTGGTCAACGGCCTGCGACCTCATCACCAACCCGCTGTTCGTGCTGGCGCTCATCGCCTGGTGTTCGGCGCTGCTTCGGGATGGACGCGAGATCGGGCATTGACACGCCGCCGATGGCGAGCCAAGAAAGACGACACCCCCGCAGAGCCAACTGCGGGGGTGTCAATGAAACGTAGGGTGCGCGGTCTCCACCATGCAAGGTTTAGCTTGCACACCACGCGCACCCTGTCAACCCAAGACAGGACAACACATGCGCATTTTTACGATCCGCAGCGCCGACCCATTCACACGCATCAGCAACACCGCGCTGCGCGACGCCCGCTTGAGCTTCAAGGCTCGCGGGCTTCTTGCTTATCTGCTGTCACACGCTGACGGGTTCAACCTGTCGGTTCACGCCCTGCGCTCGGTGACGACCGATGGGCGCGACGCCATCAACACCGCCATCCACGAGCTTGAAGAGCTGGGCTATCTGGCGCGCGTCCAAGTGCGCGGCGTGGCCGGGCGGCTCGGCTCAACCCATTACGCGGTCGCGGATGACCCCGCGCTGCTCAACGCCCGCGACATCGCTGACCAGATCGGCGGCCTGCTGGTCGCAGCGGATGCGCATGAGCGCCATGCGCAGCGTGTCGCGCTTGCGGATAACCCGCCAAGCTCCCCCAAAAAACGCGGTCAAGTTGCGGATAAGCCGGAAGCGGTGCGCTCACCAGTTACGGAAAAGCCGGAAGCGGTGAAGAACACCCCTTCATCCCCCAAAAAACGCGGTCAAAATGCGGATAACCCGCAAGACGCCCCACAAAAAAGCGCATCATCACCGCTTACGGATTATCCGCTTACGGGAAATCCGCCCCTTAAAGAAGAACAGGCTTTAGAAGAACAGAAGAAAAACATCATCAACGCGCAGGCGAGCGGCATGAGGTCGCGAGCTGGGGATGATGTTCAGCCTTACGGCCAGAACCCAAACACAGGCGAGAAGGCCCCAACGGCGCGTTCTGCGGGCTTCGATGAGCTGGCCGACACCATCCGCCCCGACCGCGCCGAGGAAGCGCCCAGCGGCCCCGCTGCAAGCCACGTCCCCAAGCGCATCGCGTCGGCTGGCGATAAGAGCTTGCCCGACGCGAAGGGCCGCGCGCCGCTGGCGGTGAAAGACCGCCTTGATATGAGCGAGTTTATCGGCGCATGGAACAACGCCATCGGGCAAAGCGCCCCCTGGTCAGCGACGAACACAGACCTCGCGCTTCACGTCTTGGCGCACTGGACAGCCGCCGAGCTGCGGGAGGTGTTCGAGACGATGGGGCGGGGCCGCCGCGGCATCAACTCCCCGCTGCGCTACTTCTGCGCAGCGTTGGAGCGGCTGGCCGCGAAGGCCAAGCGTGTCGCGCCGCGCCCAGCTCCGGCCCCGCTGACGGGACCGCCCGAGCCGGTCAAGCCCCGCGACGCGCTGGCGAACATGCCAGCCGCCCAGCGCGCCATCGTGGACGCCGAGGTTGAGCGCCTGTTGCGCCTGAAGTTCCCCGAGGAATATCCAGAAGAATAAAGCGACCTTTTGGGCGTGCTGTCGAATTGTGTAAAAACACCTTGACGACAGACCGCCCCGGCTTTATATCTTCCCTCGTCGTCAAGGTTGACGACAGCGCAACAGACCGCAGCATGAGAGACCCGACACGACCCAGTTCCCCATCAAGCTGACCGCGCCCAACGGCGAGACCTACGAGATCCGGCTGACCGCCAAGAAGCTCGCGCTGGTCCGCACCACAGGCCGCGACCATGAGATGTTCAAGCACGCGCTCAACGGTCGTGTGGACCTCGACAACCTGAACATCCGCCAGCTCATCGACGGGTGGACCCGCCGCGTGAACGAGGGCGAGTTCGACGGCCACAACTGATACAGCGCCCCGCCCCTGACAAGGGCGGGCTTTTCCACAGAACCCACAGGATAAACCACAATGACAAACCCACACGCCTTGATCATCGACAGCATCTTCACCCGCTGGATAAGCGAGGGACCGCGCCCCCTCCCCGTCAACACGCTAGGCTGTCGCGCTGGGCTGGTTGAGTACCACGACAAGATGACCGGCCTGTACAAGAAGAGCGGCGCGGAGCTGGCGCTTATCCTCCGCGACTACATGATCCGCCAGCCCGAGCTTGAGACCCTGACCGCGGCTGACTGGACAGCCGCCATCAACGACATGAGGGCCGCAGCATGAGCCAGAAAGACGAGATTCTTGACGCGGCCTTGACCCCCGGCGCGAAGGTTGGGGGCTGGGAGTTTGTAGAGATGGACCTGCGAGGGCCGACGCCGTTCATCGGCCTTGTGCGCGGCAACGAGCGCGTGACCATCCAGCCTGGTCGGCTGGGCGGCTGGTTCGTGGCGCTGCATGAGGGCAACGCCAGCAAGGGCACACGCTATGCGCTGGCCGAGTGGCCTTATGACACGTTCGCCGCGGCCCTCTCTCACGTCGAGAAAGGGTTGTTCTGACCACCCCAGCGCGCCGCTCATCAGGGCGGCGCGCGTCACCAGGAGAAGCACCATGACCAAGACAAACATCAGCGTCACCATCAGCCCCGTCGCGCGCGCGCAGGCCGCGGCGCTGGCCGAGCGGATGGCCGCCAGCATGACACCCGCCGACCTGCTGGCCGCTGGCGAGCATGACCCCTACCTTGCGCCGCATGTCCGCGGCCTGCGCTTTGACCGTCGCGTGTGGGCGGTGGATCATCCCCAGGTCGATGCTTGTAGGGAGCTGGCGCGCGAGCTGTGCGCAGGCTTCAAGGGCGGGGCCGAGCATGGGCGCGCGCGCCGCGCTGCCATGCGTGAGGCGGTTGAGACCGTGCTGGGCTGCAAGCTCACCGCCATCGCCAACACCAGCCACCCCGGCGGCCTCCCCGGCGTCTCCACGTCCTACACGCTCGCCAACCCACACCCCGCCATCAAGGCCGTGCGGATCGGCTGGACGGTCGTGGATGGCGTCCATGCTGACGCGCTGACGTTCGATGTCGCGCTCCCCGACAAGCTCGGCGGCGGCCTTGAGGACATCACGATGACGCGCCCCGACAACCACCAGATCACTCTCTGACCTCCCCCACCCCGCGACGCTGGTTGACCCGCAGCGTCGCGGCTTTTAGTGAGACCTGCATCATGCTCAATTCTGATACGATCCGCGTCATGCCTCACAACGATGAGGCCGAGCGCTCAACGCTCGGCGCTGCGCTTATCGACAATCGCATCATGGATGCCCTATCAGCCGCGTTGCGGGCTGGTGACTTCTACCGTGAGAGCCACCGCCATATCTGGCGCGCGATGCTCACCTTGCACAAGCGTGGGGAGGCGCTGGACACGATCACGCTGGCTGACCAGCTCAACGCAGAGGGTCAGCTCGATCTGGTCGGCGGCCCAAACTTTATAGCTCGCTTATCTTCTGAGGTTCCAAGCGCGGCGAATTTCAATTTCTATGCACAAATTGTCAAGAGAAAGTCAACGCTTAGGCAGATTATAACCGCAGGCCATAGCGTAATTGATGAGGCTTATGAGGACGTAGAAGACTTTGACGGCTGGACTGCTGGCGCGCTGGATCGTCTTACAAAGTCTGCTGGTCTAGATCGTCGCGCAGCATCAACTTATCTGCCTGCGAACATCGAGCTTGAGAACTATGTTCTTGGCCGCGTCATATGGGACGCGCGTTTGTGGTCAAAGGTTGAAGCGTGCCTTGATCCTGAAGACTTCAAGCACGATGCAAACCGTCGGCTGTATCGCCTGCTTAAAAGGCTTGCAGATCATGGCTTGGAACTCTCTCGCCCTGTTATTCAGGATGCCATCTATTCTAGTAAAGATGACATGCTGATTGAGCAGAGCAACGTCTGGGAGTGGCAGGCAAAAAATTATCTCGGGCTTGCGCAGCGCGAAGACCACAAGGCTGCGAGCTTTGATGACCTGCTGGTCATCCTGTCCAACTACGGTCGCCAGCGGCGGCTGATCCTTGAGCTGCAAGAAGTCTTGCAGGCCGCCCAAAGCACCGCCGCTCATCATACAGAAGACCTCTTCGCCGCGGCGGCGGCTCGCTTCGCTGCTGTCCTGCGCACGAAGCGCAGCGCGTCTTACACGACGCTGCGGGAGGCCGAGCAGAAGTGGGCGCTTGAGTATGAAGAGCGTGAGCTGGGGAACGTCGATGAGGGGATGCGGACCGGCCTGGTGGATCTCGACGAGCTGCTCGGCGGCTGGCACACAGGCCGCAGCATCGTCATCGCGGGGCTGTCCAAGATGGGGAAGACGAAGTTCACGGCGCAGGTCGTGCTTGACCTGGTGCAAGGCTACGGCTGCGCGGTGGACTGGTACAGCGTCGAGATGACCGCGACCACGATGGCGCAGAGGGCTGTGAGCTATCGAGGGACGCTGCGGGAATCGACCCTGCGCCGCCCGCTACGGATCGTCGGGGGCGAGGTCCAGTATTCCGCGCGCCGCGACATGGACCATCAGCGCGAGCTGCTCAAGAGCCGCGTCGCCATCCAGCAGATCGGGGAGCTGATCCGCTTCTACAACTCCCCCAAGCCCCGCCTTCAAGACATCCTGCTGAACACAGACGCGCGCCTCGCGGAGCTGCAAGCGGAGGCTCATGAGCAAGGGCATGAGCCGCGCAAGCTGATCGTCGTGGTGGACTACATCCAGCGCGTCGATGCGGGCTTCTCTGGCTCTTCAGCCGAATATCAGAATGTCACCGAGGCTTCACAGCAACTCACCGGGTCCGCCATCGAGAAGGGGTTTCTTGGCCTGTACGTCAGCCACTTCAACCGCGGCGGGGCCAAGAAGGGGGCGGGCGTCCTGCCCTCACCTTCCGATATGAGAGGGTCAGGCGCAATTGAACAAGACTGTGACGCTTGCCTCGTGGTTCACCGGCCCTTCTGGGATGAGAAGGGGAACGAGCCAGAAGATAAGAAGCGGCGTCGGCTAACCGTTGTGTGGCAATCTATATCCCGTCACACCGAGCCCGGTACGGTGCATCTTGACGCCGACCTCGATTGCAACACGTTCACGCGCTGGGATGGTGAGATCCCGCCATACGAGGGAGGTGAATAAAATAACTTGACAAAGCTCTAAGGTGTCACGATAAACAAAGAAGACGCGCCGCCGCGCGCGTCAACCCGCCGCAAAGACTCGCGGCCTTGACCCACAGGAAGACCCATGATCACCTGCCTCGCTTTTAAGGATGGCATCCGCCCTCCTAAGTATGCCGACTGGTTGCCTATCTCGAACGTCAACGTGACGGTCCGCGCCTATGCGCTGGCCGTCAACGTGTTCGCTGGTTGCCTCATGGCACAGCCCGACCGGCCCAAGATCAACGACATCGACAACGCGACCGGGGAGCATTTCGGCGTCTCTGGTCGCGCCATCCGCTTCGACCGCGCCGATGTCTTCGCAGACCTTGAGGTCTGGAAGCGCGACGTTGACCCGAAGCTGTGGGCTGCGTCCAAGCCCATCCTGATGATCGGGCAGATGGCCTTGTCCGCAGCCTTCACGCGCACCAGGGATGGGGCGTCTGCGAGATCGGCGCGGTCCCCGCTGACATGACGCTGGCCGATGTCTACGCCTCCGAGGATGCCATCCGCGCCGCCGGCCTCGCTGCCATCGCGCTCGCCTATGGGATGGCCGACGCTGGCGTTGATGACACGCCGCATAACCAGCTCACCACCGGCCACAGCAGCGGCTGGGAGTTGTGGCACCGCGCGACCAACGAGGGGGAGAGCTGGGAGCTGGCGCTGCGCTATGCGACGAAGCGCGACCCGCAGAGCAAGACGCGGATGGCCATCGATGTCGCGCAGGGCTGGCTGAACGAGGTGAACCTCCCCCGCATCAGCGACATCCTCCGCAGCGCGATGAGCAGCGCGCCCGCGACGATGGTGAGCGCGCCCGACACCAAGATCATCAACCTCGCTGACCGCGCCGCAGCCGCCGCGTCAAGCGCATCATCCCCCACCCCCGCCCACCAGGGCGACACCACCGCCGGAGACCCCGACATGACGACCAAGAAGAACCCGACCGCCGATCCCTCGCAGCCCGCCCAGCCCGCCCAGCCCGCCCAGCCCGCCCAGCCCGCCGCTTCCAACCCGTTCAGGACGCCGCCCCTGCCCTCGACGCGGGCGGCCTCCCCAGAGGCGAAGAAGTCGGGGCTTGGCGAGCCCCTTGAGTTGAAGAATCCGACCTCCCCGGAGAAGGCCGCCGCGGAGGCCGATGAGGAGAAGATGAAGAAGCTGAAGGAGGCCCACCGCGCCATCGTCCACAAGGCGCGTCCCTGCCTCACCGCAGGGCTGGTGGACTGGCGCGGTGAGGTGGACAGCGTGACCATCGGCCCCGTCATCCAGTCTTACACCGAGGATGGTGTCCAGCGTTCGGGCAAGCTGACCATCACGCTGAAGCCCGCCTTCAAGGATGTGACCGCCCGCGCGCTTCAGCTCTGGCTGACCGAATACCGCGCGTTTGATGGGCGCGCTGCGGAGCTGGCCGACCGGCTGGCCGATGACCTTGCGGCGGTGGTGAAGTACGACCGCGTGAAGGTGGACTTCGCATCGACCGAGGACGGCCTCCCCATCAAGGCTTGCGCGAAGCGCGGATACGACAGCCCCGCCGACTGATCCGCCCGACCGCCTAACCCGCCCCGCTGACTTGACCCGTCAGCGGGGCGTTGCTGCTTGAACGCACCGCCACACGAGACACGCCATGCACTACGACCACACGAACATGCGCCAGATGCAGCGCATCGACTCCCCCGACAGCAACCAACTTCCCATCTTGGAAGCCCTCACCCTATGGGCCGCGAAGCGCCGCGCGAGCATCCAGCCCGACCACCCCGCCGCGGCCTACGTCTACGACACCAGGCGCGACGTCTACCGCCTCACCTTCTGCGACAAGCATGGGATCTGGTGCGCCGACCTTCACGCCTTCCACGATGGCGGGCGTGACCTCGCCGGGCGCATCTATTGGGGCCAGATGATCACGCTGCACTTCTCTAAGGGCTTCGGCTGGGTCGAGACCTTCGGCCATCAGCTCGAGCTGGGCGCGGAGCTGAAGAACGTACTGCCGGAGCTGGCCGCCACCATCATCGAGAAGTGGCGCGCGACCCCCGAATACCAGGCGATGCGCCGCAGCGGCATGAATGAGTACCTCGACCGCCAAGCATGGGCCGACCTGGTGAACCCGCTGTTCACCCTCCCCCTCATCCTCCCCAGCAGCGAGCGCGCGGGGCTGGCCGGGAAGCGGATCGAGACCGTTGAGCTGGACGATGCGCCGCAGATCGGCTTGTTCGGGGAGGTGATGATATGAGGCCGCTTCTCATCCCCCAACTTCTCGACGGTGTTGACCCGAGCTTTATGTCGCGGCTCAACAGCCTGTTCCAGCGTATGACCTTCGGCCCCGGCGGCGCTCATGACGATGAGCTGGCCGACCTGCTGGCTGAAGCTGACCAGCTCACCACCGAGGCATATGAGCGCGTTCAAGACGGCGTGGCGGACCTTCTGCGCGCCCAGCGCGGCGAAGAGGTGTGGTCATGAGGCACGACCGACGCATCATCATGGCCGCTTGAGCGGGGCTTACAGCTCAAGGCCGCCAAGCCCTACCCCAAACCCCCGAAGACCGAGGTGATACGATGACAGCGCCCCGCACAAGACAGCAGGCCGGGAAGCTCAAGACGAAGCGCGGGAACGCGCTCGAGGCGTTCCTTGAAGACCAGCGCCCGGCCCTCTT
>Ga0210043_1000380_pt1 | contig 46444 bp, 69 predicted proteins | sample CryGeymet201501t_FD_183990 | JGI IMG/M metagenome (GOLD analysis project Ga0210043, IMG submission 183990) | Groundwater microbial communities from Crystal Geyser aquifers in Utah, USA - Crystal Geyser metaG 2015-01t (SPAdes) (version 2) | ecosystem: Environmental > Aquatic > Deep subsurface >... | reverse complement strand
TGCGGGCGACATATATCCGTATCGAGTGAAAGGATTGTATACGCCATCAGCCATCTGACCATCACCAGCTAAAAACCTTCTATGTGGTGTAGAAGTTTGTTCATCTTTATCGGGAAAGAAGTTTTGTACTAAACCGTTCTTTCCACTTAGGTCCATTTGTAGTGTTGCCATTGTGTTTATATTTTATCTTTCCTGCATCAAAGCGAAGTAAGTAACTTCTGCTGATGTAACTCCTGAACCGCCCGTCTTTGGGTCATTCGTATAGTTTATAATATAGCTCGGGTCAGTTGTCGCGATTGGAGGAAGGTTGCTTGTAACAGTTCCTTTTAAAACTCCATCAACATAGAAATCTACTTTACCTCGTGGGTCATATCTTAGGTCAAGCCGGTAAGGTGTATTGTCTGCAGCTGTCCCAATACTTAGTTCGTTTGTAGTTGAGCCATCATATGTATATCCTTTTATGGTTCCTGCGTCGATTCGGAATCCAATTCCTTCAAGAATATCAACCTGGAATACTACCTCAGAAACATCTCCGATTCCTACAATAGTTGATAGGTAAGTTTTCTTGTCAATGAGAAGTGGGTTATCATCTTTTGAGTCAAGATTTGCTGAACAAGAACCAGAGCTTGTACTTAGAAGTAGTCCAACACTCGAAACTGTAGCACTACCTGTTACCACATACCTATCTACACCTTCAAATACAGAAGAAATAAAAAATACATTTGACCAGAATAAGTCGAAGATTCGTTCTTTCATAACTGTTGCTATAACATCTTTTGATTCTGGGTCAAGGTAGCGGTCCAGCTTAACAGGAACAGTAGTTTGATTATTAAACTTATTTTCTAGCTCAGTTATCCTTTTGTTTAATTGTTCTAGATCTTGTTCCATAGTTTATTTATTCTTTAATGCTAACTTCTTCGTCAATGCTGACACTAGTTGTTTCATTGCATCTATAAGAGATAGTTGAGTCTTTTGTATTTCTAAGTCTTTGAGATACAGAGTCCATCCGCTCCATATTGACCAATCTGAAAAATAAGGTGTGTATGTATTGAAATAATCCTCACTAATCCACTGGTATCCTTTGTCTCCTATTTTATCTCCCCAAGAGTTAATTATCTTGATGTACTTCTTACCACCTATCATTTCTGCTCCTACACAGAACGCCCAATGCCTCCAGAGCTCATCTCCCACTTCTGGTGCTTTAGGAAACATAGAATGCCATGTCCCATTATTAGTTCCCGTAATTCCAATAACACATCCGTTATTTGATTTTATAGCTTGTGCAATAGAGTCAATATAACGACCAGTGTTTGCATATCTGAGAGCTTGATTTTGTTTGGCTTCCAAGTATGCTTCTTTTGTTATATCAGATTTACGCATCATAAATTCCTCAGAAGGAGCATCACCATTATCATAAGACGGTGTAAGTTCTTCCGAACCCCAACCATTTTTTACTACGAATTGACTATTCTCTCTTCCAGAAGAACCTCCCCCGTTGTATTGGATTCCTGTGTGAGCATAAATAAACTTTGCACTATTCTGCTCGTACTCTTTTTTGTAGGCATATTCAAGAGCCTCCCCATAATAAGCCCAAGCCTGACCTCCACAAGAACCAGAACCATTTTGGTCTTTAACCTTAAAAGGAACATTTAACTGGAATCCTTTATTCCAATCAAAGATATCTACCTTATTACCACTAGCAATAGCATCCCATTTATGATCTCGTGGGTCATAAACATCTTTCAAGGCACCTGGATTTTGTATGTTGTCTATTGTACTCATATATGTGTTTTATACTACTCCATTAAAACTTTTAAGGCTTGCTATTGCTATTCCGTTGATTGTTTTTATATTTGCCTTTGCGATTCCGTTGAGGGTTTTGAGGTTGGCGGGACCTGAGGCTCCGAATGGGTCTGTGTCAGAAATTAGCCCTACGTAATCAATTCCAGTACCCGTATCTCCACCAATACCAACACGGTCTATGTTTCCGCTACTTCCCATAGTTCGTGAAGAAGTTTCGGCTGAGTAGGCTCCTCCTGTTGAATAAGCACCTGTGTAAGTACCTGCTCCTACGTCAAAAGTAATCCTAATCACATACCAGGTGTTGGTTGAGTAAGCCACAAGTGTTTCCCCTCCGACAGTTAGGTTTCCTGCTGAGTTCATAACTACTCCACATCTGTTACCTCCACTAGAACGAAGTGAAAAAGCGTTTTCTCCTGAGTTGTTTGCTGTTCTCCGCATTGCTATGTAAACAACGCCACTTCCTGAAATAGATGTAGTAAGTGTTCTTGTATAGAACGTGTTACCTCCTCCCGAAACTACTTCTGCTGAAGCTGATGAACCATCAAAAGCTTGGTCTGTCGTACTTCTTATTAAGTTAGTTGCCGAGTTTACCCAAGCTGCTGACCACCCAGATGCACCAGAACCGCTCTGACCTGCGAGGTTAGTTGCGTCACTTAGTCCGTTAAAATCTTCTATTGCTACCCAAGCCATATTATACTATTGTTGCCCAATCTTCTGATGGGTTCCACCAGATTACATCGGCAGTTACAGCCCTTCCTACTACTCTCACGACATCGTCAGTTGCACTTGGTGCTGTTGCTGTGATTTCTCCAGGAGTAGTTCCAAGATAGAGTGTAGCTCCAGGTGTCCAAGCCCACGCATCGTTTCTGACAAAAGTCCCAGGGAGGATTATTCGAAGAGGGTTTGTGTTTGTACCAGCTTCTCCTGCGAGAGCTATCATTACACTACCTGCTGTACTTACTGCATCTGCGTCAGCAAGAAGCCACGTTGAAGATGATGAAAGATACACCGCCTCGAATTGTGCAATTGTTGCTCCTGCGTTGAATGTGTTTGTCGAACGTCCATTCCAAGTGTCGTCTGTGTTTGGAGTTCCGTCTATTGCTAAATCTCCGTTGAGAGTAGCCCCGTTTATTGTAGGAGTCGTAAGGGTTTTGTTGGTTAAAGTGTTTGTGCTAGAAACAGTAGGTACTGTTACTCCCTCTACCGCAATAACACCAGCAGATACTCGTGAAATTGTTGTGTCTGTAGCGTGTCCTATATTTACGGCTGTGAATTGTGGCGAGTCTGATGTTGCAAGTCCAAGTACAGAACGTGCACTTGTTGCTGTAAGAGCCTCAATATCTCCTGTGTCTGCTGTGGCACGTCCCATTATTCTGTTAGTTGCTACTTGTGCAATATTTGCAAAAGGTAAGTCGCCTGTGACGTCTGTCGTTAAATCAATTTGTCCTAGTGTAATTTGCTGACCTGAAAGAGTGAGATAGTCATAAGAACCAGAAAGTGTTACCGCGTTGTGTCGTGCTGATGTGTTCGCCGCCACGTCTGTGTTGTTAGATACTTCTGTGTCAAAGTCTGCAAGGTCTGCTGTTGTTATCACCACGTTCCCTGTACGTCCTGCTACGCTTAGTACCTGGTCCGTATAATCCAGTTTAAACCAATTAGAAGCATATGTGTTCTCTGATGCGTTATCAGTAATTGCCACAATTCGATCATTTGCATTAAACACAACGCTATCCACGGTCCCCCCAACAGATACTATATATGACCACCCTGCTTGAGCTACGCCACCACCAGGAAATGTCCCAGCTGAAGCGTCCCATAGACCTTTTAATACAACCGCACTTGATAAAGCATCGAGTTGTGTTTGGATATTTGATGTTACACCCTTCACATACGAAATTTCCGTTAGTGATGGATAGGTGGCAACTGCTAAAGAAGCAATTGTACTAGAGCTGTCAAAATATGCAAGCTCGTTAGTTGTTCCTGAGCCGGTTATTCCTCCAGACCCAGAAGATAAACTTGTTTCATTACCGTCAGAATCCAAAAAGTAAAGTTCGCCATCTGACGACTTAACATATATTTTACCGAGGCTAGCTTCATTTGTTGGTGCTGTAGTTTCAAGTAGTTCTATAACTCCGTCAATAACGGCAGTTTGTACCCATAACTCTTCACTAAGTGTCAACTCTTCTAAACCTCCTAATCCTGGATTTTGTACGTCTCGAAAACTCATAATTTATTTTTATATTATACCACAAAAAAGACTAACTATCAATTTTATCTGTTTGTCTTAAATCCCGCTTCAATCTCATTGTAGCAAGTCTTATTCTATTTTCTCGAATCTGTAACTCTTTTTCGAGTGCTTGTAATCTATCTTCTTTCTCCTTTAGTTTTTTCATTGGAACCGCAACCTTTTCCTGATTAAGATTGAACTGTTCAATAATTTCTTTTAGTTCAGATTCTTTTTTAACAATAGTATCTGTTAGAGAGATGATTTTTTCTTGTAGTTTATCTACTTGAATTTTACCAGCATCTGATTCTTTTATCAGTGCCTTTCGAAGCTTCTCAATTTCTTTTCGATCGGTTTCTACATCAAAACATAGCGACACTTTTTTCTTTGCTAAATCAGATATTTCCCTACCCAAAGAAATCTGTGTATCTACTAAAGAGGATACTATAAGATTATGTTCATCTTCTTTCTTCTTAAGTTCTTTTACACGCGATTCTACATGCAGTTCAAATGAATCAACATCAAACTCAAAATCTTGTATATCTAATTCGTGCTTTTCTTTTTGAGTCGCTAATACCTTTTTTTCATTAGCGATTTCTTCACGTTCAGATGCGATAGACCTATCTATCTCCTTCTTAAGTTTGAGCAGAGACTTAATCTCAATTTCAAGTTGTTTCTTTTGTGACAAAACTCCACTAACCTCCTTTGTAATCTGAGAAAGGTTATTTTCAGTTACTCTAATGTGTTCTTGCTTATTTGCAAGTTCTCGTTGTTCCTTAGTTAGTTGAGGCATAGTTGTTACTATTTACCTGCTAATGTTCCCTCGATGTAGATTGTTCCTGCGTTAGCTGCTACTCCGGTTTCTTTTGCTGAAATCTTAACATACTTATAGAAGATGTCAATTCCAATACTGATAGTTGCGGCAGCTGCGTTAGTTCCCACGAATGTAAACTCTCGAGCTGTAAGTGTAGATGTTCCGTTAGTTGTTGAATCGTTAGGGATTCGGTAGAAGTTTGTCCTGTCTGGGCTTCCTTCTACTTTAATCTCTATAGAGTTAGATGACTCTCCTGAACCCATTGTATATAGAACATCTAAGTTCAACTTAGAATACCCTGAAGTTTCAATAGTCTTAGAAAGAGTATATGTACTTGCTAACTCAACTGAGGTTCGAGTTGTTCCAGACTTTGTTCCAATGAATGGCTGTGTTATTGTATTTGTATAGTAAAGTCCCATAGTATTATTTTGCTTTAGCGTCTTTTACTTTTTTAACTTCTTTTTCAACCTTCTCTACTTTCTCCACTTTAACCACTTTCTCAACTTCTTTTACTTCTTCTGAGATTTCTAGAAAAGAGTGCAATCGGTTTTTCCAGTAAGCAGCTACTTGATTAGGTACAGATACCTCGCCCTTTGCATCAACTGAGTAATCTACTCCAAGGATGGTAACTTCTATCTTAGATTCTGTTGGGTTTTTTACTATCATATATAATTAATTATTTTTTAATATTTCTATTCCAACCCCCAGTAGGGGCTGAGTAGAAAGTCTAATTGTTTAGATTAAGCGAATGTACATGTAGCGAATAGAGTGATCCATTCTGTTCCTGTCCACATGAATACTCCTGTCTCATCAACTGCATCGAATGTTGCAACTTCTGGGTCAGATGTTTGGTGGTTAGCGATAGAAACTGTACTTGAGTTAGAAGCTTCAGTCATAACGATAACTTTGATTTGCCCGATGTATGTACCGGCAGCAAGTGTCGCATCTACTGCGTTTGCTGATGAATCAATAGCTGAAGAACCGAATGTACTTAGAGCTGGTGCTACTGTTGTTACTGTTTCTGCCTGTACGGCTAGGTTTCCGTTAGCGTCAGCAACTACAACGTCTCCTACTTTGAACCCTTGTTCTGATACAATTGGGCCTGAAAATCTTGTTTGTGCCATTTTGTTTTATTAGTTTAGTCTTGATAAATATGGAATCTGTATTTTATATTCCTCCTGCGACTAGCAGGGTCAACTTCCATATCCCTTGTATGGTTTGAGTTAGAGATACCTTTTAGATATTCCTAACTCAAACCATAAAGGTATGAGTGTAATCTTGCGACTACTAGCTTGAGTAAGCTTGTCCGTCTCCCTTTGATCCCCAAGTTCGCTTCCATTCTTTTGAGTAGTCTGCCCATCGAGCATCTACTGTAAATGTTGCAACCTTGTTCTTGATGTTAACATCCATATCAAGTGAAGCTGACTGTCGAGTTTCGTGGTAAAGTTTAGCACGTTCTGGTATAGTGATATACCAAGCTGTGTCTGAACCTCCATTAACTGCATCGAGGTGTACTGAGACAATCATGTCCATTGAACCCTTAAACACGTTGATAGCATTTTCAGCTGATTCAGGTGTAAGTTCTGACATAGTTTCCTCTTGTGCCTCTCGTCGCAATGCTTCAGGAAGAACGAGTGATTTCTTTCCTGACATTGCAAGTGCAAGTCCATCATCTGTTTGCTGCTCAACCATTGCAATTCGTGCAATTTCTAGGTTGTCGTGACCGAAAGTGATTCCAGTTGCAGAAGCGTTTGACTGAGTCGAAGCTCCTGGTACAACTGTTGGGTGGACAGTAGAAAACTGTGGTTTTCCATCTCCATACCAAGTCATTTCGTAACCGTTAACCAAAGTTGTAGTTGCGAATCCTCCGTTGAAAAGCTGAAGTGCTGATTTGTCTTGTGAGTAGTTTACTCCAATTGACAAGTCTTTCATCTCATCTAGATCTGCGGCGTAAGCCTCATCTCGATCTTCAATAGTATTCTTAGTAACGTCGATATACTTTCCGTAGTTGTTGTAGTTAACTTTAGTAGTATATGTTTTGTATCGTCGTCCTCCTGGGATATCATCCCCATCATCGAACTTCTCAACCTCTCCTACACCAGTTTTACCTGAGTAGTTTCGCTGTGCTCCAACACCTGACGATGCTCGAACAACTGCTGTAAGACCTGGGATGTACTCCTCTTGTCCTTGGTTGAAAACTTCTGCCATTTCTAGACCAACCCCAGCGATGAGATCTGTCCAATTTCCTCTTGTTTCTACAGGCATAATTTTGTATTAGTAATTAGTAAGTAATAAATAAATGGATTAAACTCCAAATATTACTGATTCGTAAATGTTTACGATTGCTTTAGTTGCGTCCTCTGAATCTAGTCCCCATGTTGCATACTGAGCTGTTGTAGTAGCTGCAGTTGACTCATCTAGCTCTTCTTCTGTGTCTAGATCCATGTGATAACCAATTAGGTTTGACCCTGTTGTTGTTCCTGGAGTTGCGTCCATAGATGCTGCGTAAAGTGTATTCTTTGAAATATCAAGTTCTACCTTTACTTTAGCTACAGTCTGGTTTGATGAAGACATAGTGAATGTCCCAGCAAAACTTCCTGTCTCTGCTCCTGCTACACCTGTTGTTTCAAGTCCAACGCCTGCTCGATTTGAGAGTGCTGTAACGTGTCCTGCAACTAGTGCTCCAGTTGTTCCAAGTGCTGCGAAACCTGATGCAAATTTAATTGAATCGAGTTCAGTAACAACAATAGAGTTTGCAGCGATTACTCGCTTCAATACTGGTGCTCCGTGTGGATTAAGTGTTCCTCTTCCTTTGAAAGCCATAATCTTTGTTTTTTAATTTATAAGTGAATTAGGTTTTAAAGATATTGCTTTAGTAGACCATTCACATAATGTGGCTGTGCCTTTTTAATCTTCGCAAATCTTTCTTCTGTCCATCCAAGAGACTTAATAAGTTTCGTTTCTGGAACTGATAGATTTTCCGGTCCTTTATCTTTAACATCCCCTGAACCATCCGCTACTGTTGCAGCGTAAGGATTGTTGTATGAATCCTCGGCAGGTTTCTTAGCTTTATTGAATACAACAAGTGTATCTTCAAAAGCCTCGTTGATATCTTCTTCCGATGTGAGTGCTGAAAGATTAATCCTATCCAACTTTCGTTTAAAAGCTGCATACTTTAGTCCTCCAGGATCATTATCTTCTGAGAAATCTTTGTTTTTATTTTTAAAGTCCTTCTCTACCTTTACTCGTAGTTTTTCCAATCTTTCGATTTCCTTTTTCTGTAGAACCTCTTCAACTTTAGAGCTTACGTCATTTAAGTTGTGATCAGTATTCTTATCCTTATCTGTATCTTCGAGTGCTTTGAGTCGTGCAGCTGTGGCATCACGTTCTCCTTGGGCTTCTTGCTTAGCGGCTCGCTCCTTCTTGAGTTCTTCCACTAGGTTAGCAACAGTCTCTGAGTCGTTTTTACCTTTATCTGCTTCCTCCTTTGCTTTGGCTGCATCTTCTGCCTCCTTAGCTTTTATTTCTTCTTCATTCATGTTATTACCTTTTTTAATATTAATCCCTTGTTAACGAAGTTGAGTCTCCGGGTGGTTAGGCCCACCTATAACTTTCATATATTATATCACATACTTGACAATGTTGCAAATAGTATGTGTTGTATTACACTTACTGTGCGTACCGTGATGTCTTTCCAAGCTTTGCTGGCTTCTTTATTTTCTCAACTTCCTGTGCTGGTTTCTGCTTTAGCAAAGACTTAAAATATACAGTCCTTGCATATCCACCTTTAGTAGTGAACTGTTCAATCGGACTTGAAGCATTAAAGTTTCTTCGTATGTCTCGATTCATTGTGTCCCTCAAGTAATCATTAAATCCTTCCACCTTAGCTAGCCTTGAGAATAGTTCTGTCTCAGTTGTCTTTGATGATGGATCTAAATCGTATAGCTGAAAAGCCAGTACGTTTAGTTCACACATCTGATCTTCTGATAATGGAAACTTCTTCAAAAACCAAAAGCATAGATTCTTTAGGTACTTCATATTTTAATTAATTTAATTATTAATTTCTTAACCAATCATGGCGTTCTGCATCTGTGCCATTTCGCTAGTTCCCTGCTCTCCACCCCGAGCACTTCGAGCCATGTTATTAGCTGTGTTGTCTTGTGGTGTAGTTGACATAGGTTTAGCCATCTCATTTGTTCCTCCTTCTGGTTGTGGTGGTTTTGGATCAGTTATCTCAGGCTTCAAGATAGCTGTTGGGTCGTCTCCCATTTTAAGTGCTGTTTGTGCGGCGAGTTCTGTCATATCTACCTGCTCTGGGAAGAATGTAGCGTATACACGTACTTTCTCGAGCTGTAGAGCTTGTTCAATTTCTTTTGTTGCTTCAGTCTTAGGATTTGTAACAAGTTTAACATCTGTCTGAATATCTCGAATGTATTCTGGTGTGATTACATCAATCTCAATATTTTTCTTTGTGCTTAGCTGCGCAACAACCTGTCGTGCTTTAAGCTGTGACCTTGTTGGGAAATCAGCTTGGTCCCCGTACATTTCAATAATCTTAGTTCCTCGTTTTCCTGAGCTGAGTCGTGTGTTGTCAATCTTAAATGTATTAAATACTTTATTCATTTCAGCAGCACCTCCTTCAGCTAAAATCTTTTCAATACGAGGAGATTTCTTATCTGTCCAGAATTGCATAATGTTTCCAGTCTTAAGGACAGCCTTACGTTTGATACCGTAGTTAATCATTCGTCCGAATAGCCCCAAGATAGATGATACTCCATCTGCAGCTGTTCGAATCTCTTCCGCTGTAGTTCGTCCTCCTACTCCTGCCTGTCCAGATGATACCTGGTCAAGAGAAGCTTCTTCCATAGTTCGCTTTGTATAGTCGAGAATGTATTGGTGCCATCCTGATGGTGTTCCCATATCAAGTGGCTGATAAGCATCACGCAATGAAAGTCCTTGTGTGTCAACTGGGATTCGTCGTCCTGGTCGTAGAAAATCATCTTCAATAGAATCGAATCCGTTTGTTAGAATAGGTTTAAATACTGTTAGGAATGACTGGTCAAGCATCATGTTGTTCAACACGTTAATAACGTCCTGTAGAGTCTTGAGTCGGTCTGGTAGTGATTTACCGTAGAAGAAGTCTGGTCCAAAGAAATCAAACTTAATATCCCAGAATGGTAGTTCTTTGTGGTTAAATGGAAGTGGTGAAATCTCTTCTCCAGTCTCCTCACCTTTTTTAGTTCCAATTGGGTTGAGCCAAATTCCGTTAGCGGTCACAACATACTCATCAGTTTCCCGGTTGTAGTATCGAATAACTTCTACATTACCTTCTTGAATAGCATCTGAGATATGGTCAACATAGAATGGTTGATCTGCTGTATCTCTAGTTGTAGTTCCTTTAGCGTAAACATACTGTGACTTTTTATATTGTCCCCAGTTCATCATGAACTTAGTATAAGACATTTGACTTGTCCAGAAACAGTAAGGCATTGCTTTGATGTTTCGGATAGATACAGAAGATGGGTAGAACTCTTCAAGTGGCACAATAGCACCAAACAATCGAGTTGTTGTTTCCTTTCCTTCTGTGACACTAATGTCATCATCTGCTCCTTTTACATTTCGTAGTTTTCGAGTTTTCTTTTCAACTCCCTCATATCCAATAGCTGTTCCTTTTACGATAGCCTCGAGCAAAATGAAAATCATCAATTCCTCATAGTCATCAACATCCTCAGCATATTCATACAAAGCATTTAGAATTTGAGCCTTTCGTGTATCTTCATCTCCTCGCGAAGTGAACTCAGCAATAGGTAGCACTTTAACAACCTTTGACAAAACTGCCAAAACCTTGTTTCGTGTAAATTGGTTATGTACGATAGCTTGCCAGTCTTCAGCATCTTCTCGCACATCTACGTTAGTGACAAACCTTCGAACAGAATCATTTAAGTATTCTATTAGGTTTTGCCTATCAAAGTATTCAAAGTTTCTGTTCCTATCGTCTGCCGAAGCTCGGAACTTGTTGAATATAGCTGAAACAACCTCTTCCTCTTTTTTCGAAAGCATATAAACCGTCTCATCGGTCTTTTGTTCATCGAGAAGTTTTAGCCCTTTTTTGTCTGACATATTTTAAATAGTTATTGCAGATTAGTAAAAAACCTGCATTTATTGCAATGGTAATATTATACCACAGACTTGTCAAGATTGCAATTATGTAGTATTACTTAATCACCATCTGCTTGTAAGCATTTGTAGCACTCTTGTTGAACTCCTGATTATTCCTCATTAGGTAAGTACGAGTACGTATGCGGTCAAGTGATTCCCAGTAACCTTCAACATAGTTTTTAATGTTTCGAGTTAGCTCTGCTTGGTCCTCAAATTCCTCGTAATATCGCTGACTTTCAAATCGTGGGTCTAGGTCATCGAGGTCATATCCATGCTCTGGCATCTCTTTATAGACCTCATGGATGTAAGCCTGTCGAAAGTAGATACGGTAAAATCCCAGCTTTACTCGCACTATCCGTATATCTGATGAAATGTTTTTGCAGTCTCGACAAAAGCGTCGAAACCATTTAGTTCCTTCTGTCATAATTAATAGCCTGTTGCCCTTCGTCGTCTTCCAACTTCGGGTCGTTTTTTAAATTTATCATAAGTTCTTTGGAATCGTTTCTTGACTAGCTCCCGCATACCGAGGCATAAGTATTCAAATGAAGATCGGTAGTGAGATGTGTAATCGTGTTTAGGTTTCTGTGATCGAACCTCTTCAACACCCGCGTTCTTAACTTTTGGATATGAAGCTTGTGACATACATACATCAAAGTATTTAGTGTCCTCATTCAAGTTAAGCTGAATACCCTCAATCAAGTGTTCCTTAACCGCAGTCTTCCTGTTCTGGAACTCCTTCCATTCGTCGCGAAAATTAACAGTAATTCCATAAGTCTTCAACACAGATATAACTGTTTCATTTGAAACCTGGTTAGTAAACCTTCCAGCAGGATCTCCAAAGTGAGTACCTGTCTTCCAACCTCGGTGTCGTTCAATAACTTCAATATCGTGGGCACTGTACTTATATCCATCTGACGGAACAATACCTGTAATAAACGGAACAAAGAAATCAATAATCTTCCCTGCATTGCGATATGTGTCGATGATTCGTAGCTTACCTGTCAATGGGTCCTGTTGGCACCAAATAATCGCTGTATCGTCAGTTTTACCGAAATCCCAGCCTACATAGAGTTGTAGCTCCGGGTTATATTTAAATATTCCCTTTTCAACATTCTCCTCATTCCATTCGTGATAGACTCGCCCTTCTTGAGATTTGTTATATGAGATGTCTAGTTCCTGTGCAACTTCCTCAGGTGTACGTCTGTAGCACTCGAATTGGTACCAAGCCTGGTCCTTGAGTGGGTGTAATGTCCAATGCAAAGTCAAAACACTAATCCCCGACTCGCGAAGCATAGCGTAGTAGTTATATCCTTTAGGTGTTGAGTTAGCAATACGGCAGGTTGTAGAGTCACCAGCAGATTCCCACGCATCCTTTGCGTAGTCCCAAAATCCAAGCTCATCAAAAAGAATCACGTTCTTTCGAGCACCTCGCCCGAATGATGGGTTCATAGTATCGCCTGTGATAAGGTTCTGTGTAACTGGGTTTACCAGCTTCATATGGTTTCGGTTTTTATCTTTTTTGAATCCTTTAGGGAGAATCCAATTAGGCAATGAATCTAGTGCATAGTCAAGCTTACCAAAGATAGAGTCCTGTGTTCGGTCGTCTACAAGAGCCTCCTTATATGAACCTACTAGGATGTTAGTTCCATCTTGAAATAGCCAGTACCAGATAGGAATCCACACAAAGAGCAACCAAGTCATACCCATGTCTCGAGACTTTTCAACAAGACCGTCGGTACCACTCTCAATGTTCTGAATCATCCAACGGATAGCTTCCTTCTGGTAATCAAATAGGATAAATGGAAGGTGGTTTATTGTAGCTTGCGAACGTGGATCAAAAGTAAATCCAAAGTTCTCGATAAAGAAAATACATGATTCTACCATGTTGTCTTCTCGATTACATAGATTAACAGTAGCCCCTCGTGCCTCAGCTTTGTGCATACACGCGTCATTGATTTGCAGTCTCAAAATAAGCTTCTCTTGATATTCGGGGCTTTCTAGGTACTCGCGGAATTTCTTTTCTCGCCGTGCAAATTCAGCTTTACTAAAGGCTTCTTTTTCTTCAGGTGTTTTAGGAGGAATAAAATTTGTCATACCGTATAGTATAACATTTTTTTGACATACTGTAAAGTATATTTTACTAGCTACTGTGGACGATTAAAAGTTCTTTCTCTATGGCAATTAGAACAAACTGATTCACATTTTGCTATTTCTGATTCTATTGTACTTATTGCATATTTCTTTTGAGCAGCAATAGATAGATTAAATTTTTTAACACCCCGAACATGATCTAAATCCATTACATAATAAGGATACAGAACTCCGCAGTCCAGACATGGTTTAGATTTGGCTTCTTTGATTAAATCCCTTATCTCTTTTTTTCTTTTTAAAAAAGATTTTCTATTTATATCTTTATGAGTACGCATATAAATCTTTTGGTACTCATTGTGACAAAAAGCACAGCTGTATTGATTAACAGCCCTTACAGGTCTCTCTTTACATCTACTACATAACCTCACCTCCATTACTGACAGCTATCGCACTGGTTTGCTTCTGAAGGATCAACTGGGCAAGATGCAAGAACATCTGCTGGGTTTACCTTTACATCTTCTGTTTTTACTTCTTCGTTATCTGGTGTCATTTTATTATTTTATTACTTATTAATAATGCTAGCCTAGATGGAATCGAACCACCGCTAACGGTTTTGGAGACCGCTGTCCTACCACTGGACCATAGACCAATTTTTGGGCGGACCTGGAATCGAACCAAGTGGGTCTAATGACAACTGGTTTACAGCCAGCCCTCGCTCCATACGAGACTATTCGCCCTTCTTCGAGAGCCGCCAGAAGGAATCGAACCTTCAACCTCCTGTTTACAAAACAGGTGCTCTTCCGGTTGAGCTATGGCGACTATTTATACCTCTTGTCCATACGCTTGCCTTGAAGGGCCCGAAGACCACGTACTTTATAGACTTGAGGTACGGTGTTCCCGAATACGGGCTGGTTCAAACAAACATAACACCGACAGAGGTTTGCTCTAGTTTCGCTCGAGGCAAGTCGCGAAACATTGTTATTGTTCAGTGATAGGCAGGATTCGAACCTGCAAAGCTTACGCCCATAGAGGCGTTGGGGTACCGCACCCCCTTATTGTGTATATGTATTCCGCACTACCACTGGTTCCCAGAACCGGATTCGAACCGATATCTCCAGCTTATGAGGCTGGCGAATTACCATTACTCCATCCGGGAATTTATTTTTTATCTTCTTTCTCCACTTTTGCCGCCTTAATCTGCTGAATCAAAAAGATATTTCGATTCGTTACAATCATCTTCGAGTTGTTCCGGCGAATGAACTCTCGTTTTTCTGCTTTTGTTTGCTTGTTCATATTATTATAAAGTGCTTACGTCCCCTTGATCAGTTTTCATGAACAGTTATTGCCGTGTATTAAATATTATTAACAAGACGCAATATAGGAGTCCTACTCACTAATCCATTTCTTTCTGTTAAGGAAACTCACGTGTAGTTTACCCAGATTCGATTTCTTAGTTTTTCACCCATACAAAGGGGCGTAAGCACTCTATTTAATTTACTTTCTACTTTCTCGCCTTCTCCGTAACATTTATTTCCCTCGCTCGCAACACATAATCAAGTGCATCCTGTGGCGACATATCTTTGTCAACCTTAGCGAGTACCGCAATGTTCTCCGTAGCTTGCCCCGCAATAATCTGACCTTTATCAAATAGAATTGCAGCTGCCGTCGTAAGTGCCGACAAACTAATATCCTTCAACTCCTTCTTAGATCGCTCTATGGTCCCCAGTTTCTTGTGTAACAACTTGAACGCTTTGTCCCGCCCACTTGTTACTAGTTCACCAATATCAACTTCCGCCAGTTCATTCGCCGCTTTTTTCTCCGCAAGCGTCTTTTCTTGACTCGTTACAGGGGTTGTTGTAGAACGATTACTTACAATATTACTTACGAGGTCCACCGTTTCCTGTGTAATCGCGAATTTCTCCGGATTATTTTTAACCTCATTGTAATGCCGATAGACTGCCTGTTTCAAAGCATTAGTTGTCTTGTAATGTTTATCCATTCCAAGCTTAACACCAGCCTCATACAAAGTATTGTCGGCCAGTAGTTTAAACAAGCTATTTTTTTTCTCCGGTGTAAGTGTCATACAGGCATATTATACCACATAAAGACCTAATTAGCAATTTTACAAGTAAACTACAAGTAAACCAAAGGGGAGATTTTACCTCCCCAATGCTTCACGCTTGTCAGTATTTAGCTTGCCTCCATATATGAAGCTTATAAAGAACAACGACACCATCAATTACCAGGTACGTCAACCTCATCGAGAACCTCCCGTATGTAGTCCGTTACAAAATAAGGAATGAAACCCGAATAGCAATAACATTCGTACACTTTTTCGGGATTGATAGCAAAGCCCGGAGCAAATGAACTTATACAGGCCTCGCGAAAGATCTGCTGTTCAGTAATTCCTAGCTTCGAAGCAGCTTCTTCAAGCATAATTTCTCCTTCATTGTGCCGAGACAGAAATCTTCCGTCTCCTGTGTGATTGTACGCCTCGCCAACCAGTTACGATATAGGACCATTGCAGCCCGTTTATCTCCCCGCACGACTCGTAGGAAGACATTCTGGTCACGTGTGTGGAGAATATCTGCCGTGTCTTCTATCAAGGTGTTATGCACTATAGTGCTCATTTTGATCACCTCCTTTCTTTGTTAATGTACTTTTAAGTAAAGTCCTTTCGGGGAAAGATGTCTTGTGTTGAGCCTGAACGGTTGTCGCTACATGCCTCGCGGGGCTGTAACCATTCTCAACGGGCGGCCATTCCGATAATAGCCTGACATCCCACCTCTGTCGTTCCCCCAAAAGAACTCTACCTTCTACTTGCCATTATATCATATGCGATACATTTTGCAAGTGACTTTTGTGGATAACTAATTACTATGATGTAATACATTATATATCAAAAATATTATAAAATTTGGTTGGGGTAGTTAAATATAAGTACCCGGGACGTGGCTCCGCCTCCCCTCCCATGCAGTTAAGCCATATAATCAACGTCGCACAATATGTATTTTGCGACCAACAACGTAGTTAAGCCATATTATAGACGTTATGGGGGTATATGGTGGCATATTATGACATATACTTGACTGATATGCCTATTGTGTGTCCCTATATGGTGTATGTTATAGGGTATGTATTCCTTTTAGGTAGCCTTGTCGACACGTGACAGTATACTTTGAGACCATATAAGAATACTTAATGACCTATTAACATACATGATAGAGCCTATTCAAAGCACAAGTGCACCCTATATGTATACCTTACAGGGCTACTGTATAGGGCTATACCTTACATATGTACCCAATAGCTATACTTGATCTTAATATCCTTTTTAATATACATAGTATGATTACCTATAGTATGTATAGTGTATTCTCTTATATAGTGATGTTTATATATGTATGTATATGTATGTGTATGGTATTATATTGAATTGCGGGCGTTTTTGTGTTATAACTGTTTAATTGACTTGCGGGCGTTCATATGGTCATATGTATAAATATAGCCTTGTTAAGCCCTTTTATGGTAAAAACGAGGGCTAAAATTGCGATTTAAGGCCTATTGATTTGGGGACTTGATACAATGTACCTATATTATTACCACTTATCCACAGTTTATACTTTTCTTTTGTTTTGGATCTGTAGTAGTATGGAGAAGTAAAGCTATAACTAAATAGTTTTGCGGGCAAATTAACAAATAAAGCACAGCCAAGTGCAATATAACAAAATGAACAAAGCAACTTACATACTACTAATAATGATCGGGTTAGTTTCCTTTTACATAGGAATACAATACACCAACGCCCGGGACAATGCTCTAATGCAAGTGTCAGAGTGTATACACCTTACCTCAGATTATAATGGTTTCAAAGGATCAGATGTTGAAAAGTGGGAGTTATTCGCAAGTGACTGTAAAGGAAACTAATAAGACTAACAAAATAAACATGAATAAAACACCATCACAGATAAAAATAGAGGTAGCTAATAGTCCTTATCATACAAATTGGATCAAAAAGGCAATTTTAGAGCTTGATAATAGAGACGTAGTAGACGCTTTGAGAGATGTGGAGGAATTGCGGGCGTTTTTGCGGGCTAAATTGGGAGAGGTAAAAGCTAAATTCAACTAATATGCAAGCAAAAATAATCAATAACATGAAAAAAATCAAATTCGAAATCACTTTCACGCCGTACACCATAGACACATATGACACTTTTACCATAACTGAGGCAGAGGATATTATTATGGATGATCTAGGCGTCGACTATTACGCTATAGAATGGACTCATGATAATGAGGGATTTATTCAGGATCTAGCAAAATCATGGTGTGAACTGATGAATAATAATATCCTTGATGATGTTATAAAATCAATAGAGCTTGACGGTAAAGCCTATTCACCAAAATACTATAACTATACCACAGATAATTGTCAAGTATTTATTACTTATAATGAGGTAAAGCTTGATGAATATATCGCCAAAAATATAGCAGATTATGAAAAAAACAAAATCAGATCATGTGACGGGTTCATGTTTTTAGGCGATGAAACAGATGCAAAAATACATTACTATCTGAAAAATGAATCTGTAAAGCTATATTCTATTAATGATTATCTTATGGATCAATACGAAAATGTGCAATCTTATGAGTACATACAAGGCGAATTAATAGTTAAAAGTATCTAATATGTCAAAAACAAAAGCACGGGAGATCTTAACCTATTTACAGAACACCGGCAAAAAATACGCATATATAGGCGGTATATATGTATGTGCAGATGACTGCAAAGCCGTTATGAACGCTGGAAAAGGTAAAACATTAAATATAACCTAATTACAGCCTATTCTATCCCCACACAGCAACGTGCGGGGACTAAATAGGGTATAATTTACATTATAACCTATACTAACACGCTAGTTAGTTAGTACATTGACAACTATTGATATTGCGGGCAAGCAATAAGAGTTATTACAGTAGACCTTTTCGGGTGTACTGTGTTTAGTATTCTATTTATTTTGCCCGCGATGTCAAGCAATAAAATAATAAACTTATGAAAATAATCACATTATCGAAAATTGGATATAATGCACCTAGCGGGACAAATTGGGTCTATGGTATATGGAAAATTGACCTATTGGACACAGATAGGGAATATTGCATGTCTCACACTGTGAAGGAAACTTTTGGAGGTGATAGCCGTCTACGATCACATATAAAGGAATTACTAAATGTCACTATAATCGAAACTAAATCTGTTTATACAGGCACAGGCACACCAAGAATTACAGGCGTGTCAAAATTGCTTGATATGGAAGATGAAGATATGGTGGAAATTATAAAAGACTTTTTTAATTCTAAATAATATGAAAGTATCAAACATGACTTCAAATAGCGGGCGTGAGGTAGCTAATCAATTCTTAATCACAGAAAAAGGGGGGATAATGGGCAACTTTATCAAAAGGGAGGCTTTTCAAAGTTATGCAAGCGTGATAGCGATCAGGACTATATGGGCAGATCGCACAGATATAGTACTTGATATGAATTACTGGGATTATTCAACTACTACGGGCAAGTATAGGAATCAATTTTTGTGCGAAACCATAGAGGAAACGCGCAAAAAGATAGCAAGCGGGGAATATAAACTTGAAGATCTGAATAAGTAAAAAGTTAAAAGTTAAAAAAAAGGTAAATATAAGGCACGTACAATTAGTACAAAGTGCGAACATAAAACCAAACGGACTAGCACGTTTGGTTTTTTTGTATATTTACTTAATAGTTACACCATAAATTTGACAAAAAGTAAAAACTATTGAGTACTAAATTAAAATAAATATACGAGAAAACCAGAAAAAGGAGGGGAATGAACGAACGAACGAACACGTTACGCAGACGGCAAATTTTGGGTTTGACTTTATGTTTAAATAATGGTACAACAACGCTATACACACTTTATGTATTGCGTTTTTTTTATTATCTAGTATAATGCAATTACAAGGTCAAGGGGGGAAGTCAAATTCTAGGATCCTAAGATTTTGCGGGCGAATTGATGGGGGAAACCTAATGGGGGAAACCCAAAAAGCATTATTAAAAGCATAAGTAAAGCACATGACAACAGCAACATTAAACATATCAGACAGCAGATTATTAAAAATAAAGAAGGAAGTAAAGCGATATGATAAATTAAACATGGTAGAATACAACGCAGAAACACAGATTTATGAGATTTATTGCGATGAATGTGATAACTTCGAGACATTTTACAATGATTGTGAGTCAGCTCGAATTGAAGCTGAACATTCAGGATGGCAATTCAAACACAACACAACAACTTGTCCGAGATGTCAATGGGGGTTTTAAAGAAATGGGAAATATTAAATAACAAATAAGGAATTATGTCAAATAAAATTAGCACTTACACCACAATCTTGCACGAAAAAAGGATGCAGTTGGGACTCACAAATAATGAGTATGTTTGCGCTGATATAATTGACAAGTTATCTAATCCATGGTGTACTATGTCAAAAAACGAATTGGCAAGACGTGTGGGTGTATCAGTTAGTGGCCTTTTCAAAATAGAAACAAAGCTCGCCGAAGAGAAATTGATCACGCGGGGGGATAAGGGGGCAGTAAAATCGACACAATTTTGGGTCGAATCAACAAAGGAAAGCGAATCAAAACCATCGGTAAAAAGTACCGAACAGGCTAAATCCAATCGGTACAAAGTACCGGTACCATCGGTAAAAAGTACCGATACATCGGTAAAAAGTACCGGACTCTATAATAAGAATATAAAGAATGATAGTGAGATGCCCAAAACAGATGGGGGAAAGCCTATTCAAAAGGGAGAAAAACCTTTGGTTGAAAAGGCAAATAAAGCTACAACCGATGAGGATCGTTTGAATAAGTTGCCTATTGCTTTGGGTAAGACTCCAATTTCACGCCTCGTTTCAATCTACAACCTAAAATTTAAAAAGCTTTATGGTTTTGATTATGTTGTTTCTTCTTGGCCTCGCCTCGCTAAACAATTTAAACCTTTACTCGATCAATTCAATGAGTATCAAGTGGCTTCTTTGATTCTACTACACTTCGATTGGCACGGTGCAACGGGGACAGATGATTTCAACCACAAGAGATTGGCTGAAAAATGCTTCCCATTGGAGTGGATTCCTCGGGGTGTCAATGAGTATCGTGCTTTCATTTTAAATTCGTTACAGGTCAATTTTGAGGACGTGAGGGGTATACGGGAGCATGTTATAGGTCAGGTTAAATCAATTAAGAAATAAAATATGGATGATTATATAAAATTAAACAACGAGGTGATAAATGATATCTTAAAAATTCTTTCAAATCAACAAGATATTATTAATGAATTAATAACCAGAATTGAATCACTTGAAAATAACTAAAAAATATGTCAAAAACAACAAAAATTACAGTATCAGATGGGGGAATTAGCTTTTTCGGATTGCTCGCGATAGTACTTATCACGCTGAAGTTAACTAATTACATAACTTGGTCATGGTGGATCGTATTGAGTCCAATATTTTTACCTCTTGTGTTTGGCCTTATGGTGGCTGCTGGATTTATTCTGGTAATGCTTATTATTTTGATTTGTTCTATTGCTATCGCGGCGATAGAGGATTAATAACTCCCCTTGCTAGAATAATACAAACACGCTAGTATATAAGAGTAACCAAAATAAATATGAAAACAGAAGAAAAAACAATAGAACAAATAATTAAAGAAAATTACTTGGAAGCCCTCAAACAGGCGTTAGAAAATTCTGAACAAGATAACTAAGTATGAAAACACCACAACAAATCATAAAGGAGATTGTCGATAACGAAATAAGCAATTTGAGACAATTTATTTGCAGTGAAACTTGCACACACCCTTTTTGTAGTAGTTTACAAAAAAGAATTAAAGAATTGAATAAAGTCCATATTCACCTAAAAGAACTAAAAGACCTTATCAATCAAAACAAATAATATGAAAACTTTAAAATTTAAAGCTTGGGATAAAAATAAAAGAGAGTTTATTAAAGGATTTGCTATAAATGAAAACGGATTATTGATGATAATGGAAGGTCAGGGTGAATGGGTAGACCAAGCAAAATATGGTATTGAAAATGTTATCCTTCTCCAAGATACTGGAATCGACGATAAAAATGGAGAGGATATCTTCAAAGGGGATATAATTAATTGCTCATTCCAATTGAAGGATAATGAACCTGAATTATTTAAAGGTGTAGAAGTGGAATTTGATATGACTTGGGGGGCAACAATATCTCCATTTGATGTTTATTCATTAGGAAGGTGTAGAGATTGCGGGAAATTAGGAGTAAACAGATTTGTAGAATGTAGTTGTTCCTATGAGGTCGCGGAAGTTCCGCTACACATAGAGATATTATTAGACATTAGAGATTTACTAAATAAAGAATAATAATGAAGAAATACGATACTTTTACTCGAAAATGGGTAACCGAAGAGGAACTCGCCGCTTCAAAAAAGAAGTTTAAGAAAAGGAAACTTTGTCGGGGCGGTAAAGAGCATGATTACATCCTTGTTTTACCCCCATATGTACAAACCAAAGATACTGTTCTAGGGATTGATGTGGCGGAGGATTATTATCGGATCGAGCGAGAAAAGCAGGGGCTTGTTGAGGCGAAAGAAAGGGAGCTTGAAGAGTTGGGGGTTGTAAGTCGTCGTGGTTGGGGCTTTCTCGGCGGAGAAACGAGACATTATATCTGCTCAGTTTGTCAGAAGGAATCTTATAAAAGTAGTAAATAAAAATAAATATGAAAGAAAAAATTAAGAATTTGCTCAAAAATATATCAAAAATACCAAGCGACGAATGGTCTGAAACATCTGGTGGAAAATATAAGGTTATTTGGATATTAGATCGCCAGAAGCCAAGTGTACAGAGAGAATGGGATTTTGACGAGGAACGTCTAGGAATTACAAATGATGGTCGTATAATTTGGGGGTTTGATTCAGGATGTTATTGCCCTTGCCCTTGGTCAGATTACGATTATGGAGATGACTCTTATGATACTAGTTCTTATAAAGAGTTCTTTATTGACTTACCAAATTTTGATGAGGATTGGGAGAAAGAAAGTTCTGAGAGGATTGATGAGATATTAAAACTAATAAAAAAATAACTATGGAAACATTAAAATATTACCTTGTCTCAAATAAGTCCGATGATTATGGAAATTGCCTTACGGAGTTAGTTCAAACAACAGAGGAAAAAGCAAAACAGTACTACTACCAGCAGGAAGTTAATGAAGAGGATCTTGTGGTTTTACAAAAGTATTTCTTCCTTGTTGATTATGAGGAGGAATCAGAGAGAAATGATGAGAGAAGATTTTCCGGAACATGTTACTAATAAAATTAAAATAAATATGAAAAATCAATACAATGATAAAGTAGCAGCTTTAGATCTCGAGTCACAGTTAGCACACCTTAGACAGATTAATTGTAAAAATGCAGAGTTTGCGGGCGAAGTAGTGCGAGTGGAAACTCCTGGTGTTGGCCTCGGTTTCAGTTTTGAATCAGCTATTACCAGCTCGGTATGCGAAAATGAACGGCGAGATGGATCAGCTTATTGTCAGGAATGTAGTGATAAACATAATAAATAAACTATGAGCGACAACCTAGGAGATAGAATTAAAAGGTACGAACATGTCAGTAGACAATCTTTAATTCCAAATAGTTATATAATTCTTAGAGTAGATGGTAAAGCTTTCCATACTTTTACAAAGGGAATGGACCGACCATTTGATGACAAGTTGACTAAGGCAATGATACGTGCTGGGGAAAAAGTTTCGAAAGAAATGTCTGGATTCAAATTAGGTTATCATCAGTCAGATGAATTTACTTTCATGCTAACTGACACAGATTCTTATGACACTCAGGTTTGGTTCGATGGTGAAATTCAAAAGCTTTGTTCAGTAACAGCATCCTTGTTTGGTGCCCACTTCAACAAAGAGATGGGCGGTACTATATGTGCGTTTGATTGTCGAGCATTTAATGTGCCAAAGGAGGATGTTGCAAATGTGTTTATTTGGAGGCAAAAAGATTGGGAAAGAAACAGTCTTAATATGTTAGCAAGCTCATTCTTCTCACATAAAGAATTGCAGGGCAAGAGTTGTGAACAAAGGCATGACATGTTGCACTCTATCGGTGAAAACTGGGCAGACTTACCGGATGTTTACAAAAACGGAACATTTATAAGTATGCACGGAAGGATGAGTAAAAAGATGGATTATGATGGGTTGAACGAATTTATAAGCACATTAAAAAGAAAATAAACTATGAGTATAACTGACAAAATTCAATCACTACAAAGTCAGGTACACTCAACTTATGTTAAACCACCACTAAAGAAGATAGTAGGTTTTGAAGAGGCTTTACAAAAGAATGAAGAAGCTTTAAAGTATTTGCGGGCGGATCGTAACTTGACCGATGAAACCATTAAAAACTTTCGTCTCGGTTATGATTCCTACAATGATGCAATTTCAATTCCTATCTTCAAGAGTGGTGAACTGGTAAACATAAAATACAGATTACTATCGCCCGGCAAAAGACCAAAGTACACACAAGAGAAGGATGCAGAAGTGTGGCTCTACAATGAGGAAGGTATAAGGTATGCTGAGGCAAAGAAATCTATATTGATAGTTGAGGGAGAATTTGACTTGATGAGTTGTTGGCAAGCGGGAATCAAAAATGTAATCTCGCCAGCCTCGGGAAAAGATAGCTATGGGGTATGGATCGAGTTGCTCGACAATATCAAAACTATAAACATAGCCTATGATAATGATGCGGGCGGAAAAGAAACTGCGGCTAAAATGGCGGAACGATTTGGAACAGAGAAGTGTCGCGAAGTAATATACCCACCAGAAATCAAAGATGCTAACCAATACTTCCGGGACCATACGCTGGATGACTATCGGGACCTCGTAAAATTAGCTCGTCCGTTCTATGCGTATCAATTCAAAGGAGTGGTGGACGTAATCAATAATCTGCGAAATGATAAGGACGAGTATATTACATTGGAACATTTGCCCGATGTCAAGCTCGGTAAAGACTGGCTGATTGTAATGTCCGGTAAATCCAATGTAGGGAAGTGTCATGGAAAAGGTACCGAGATAATGATGTACGATGGAACATACAAGAAGGTTGAGGATGTAGAAGTTGGTGATAAGCTTATGGGGCCACATGATAATAAGCCTAAAAAGGTTCTATCTTTAGCTCGTGGTAAAGAAGAAATGTATCGGATACATCAGCGTGGAGAATACTATGATGTAAATGAGTCACATATCTTGAGTACACAAAAGCTAATAAGAAATAAGTATGGTAAGTATGACTTAAAAGAGTTTGAATTTACAGTTAAACATTTTCTCGATTACAGCCCTCATACTCAGAAGCAGTATAGAGGATGGAGAAGTCCTGTGAATTATGATGAAAAGTTCTTTGATAAGCAAATGCTTGATCCGTATTTCCTCGGTATTTGGCTCGGCGATGGTACGTCAAGTAAAACTCAAGTTACTACAGCTGATAAAGTTATTGAGGACTTCTTGGTCGAGTATGCAGAGTCACTTGGATTGGAGGCAACAAAGCGTGATCAAAAAAACAACGCATCAATTATGGTCGACCTGATAAATAAAACAAGAAAGAGTAATTACATTTTGCGATGGTTTAGGAACTATAACTTGATTGAGAATAAACATATTCCTCGCAATTATATGGTTGCATCTTATGAAGACAGGAGTTCTTTGTTGGCTGGGCTTATTGATTCAGATGGACACTTAGCAAAAACAACGAGGGGTGAGTCGTATGAGATTATTCAGAAGAATGAGGTTCTTGCTAATGATATTGTGGCACTTTGTCGATCTTTAGGTTTTAGGGCAACGATGAAGAAATGTGTTAAAGGAATAAAAAGTATCGGTTTTAAAGGAAGTTATTTCCGAATAAACATAGTGGGAAAACTTGGAGATATTCCAGTAAAACTCGAAAGAAAGAAAAGTAACTTCATTCCAAAGAAAAACTGGCTTACATCAAACATAAAAGTTGAGTCTTTGGGTGTTGGTGATTATTACGGGTTTACTCTTGATGGAGATGGGTTGTATCTTTTGAAAGATTTCACCGTAACTCATAATACTTCGTACATAATGAACCTTGTTGATGAGTTGACAAATAAAGATATTCCTGTTCTTGTTCTTCCATTCGAGCGTGGACCGGAAGTTGTAGGTAAGCGATTCTTGCAAGTGAAGTACAACATGGCGGAAGGTGACTTTGCAGGTGTAACCGATGATGTATGGAACACAATGGTAAAAGACTGTCTGCATACACCGCTGTACTTCTCAATGCCTACCAAAGATGAGACGATGGATGTGATTAAGAAATCGAAGAGAATCTTTAACACGCGGGTAGTCATTATTGACCACCTCGACTATATGATTCGAACATCTTATTCAAAAGAGCAAGAGATCGGCCAGACATTGCAGAACTTGAAACGGCTCGCTGAAGAACACAAGATTATAATGATTGTTGTGACTCATGTGCGAAAGGTTGACGGTCAAGGTAGCCAGCAGGATAGAAAGCCTGGTATTGAGGACCTTAAAGGATCTGCTTCACTGTATCAGGACCCGGAATGTGTTGTTATGCTTTCGTCGGTTCGTGATAGTGGTTCCTTGACAGTAGATGTAGTAAAGAATAAAGGTCGGATGAGTGAACAGGATTACCAGTTTAATCTCGAGACGGGAAAACTTGGACTGCCGATAGATAAGCGGGCAGGTGATAATGATCTCGATGGATTTGAAGACTGGGCAAATTAATAGTAACTATAAAAACAATGAGAGAAATAAAATTCAGAGCTTGGGATAAAGAAGAAAGAAAAATGGTTTCAGATTTTGACATTGAAGCCACAAGCGGTGACCCTGTTATAAATGAATCACAATCAGACCCAAGAGATTTGATAGTCATGCAATACACAGGACTCCTCGATAAGAACGGAAAGGAAATTTATGAGGGTGATATTGTGAAAAGCACTGCATTTAATGCTTCTGAAGTTCGCTTCAAACACGGTGCATTTATTATCGGATATCATAGAGGGTCGTCTACAGCAGTTCGTCCAATGCTTCTACAAAACAATGCAGTCGACAAAGCTGGAAGGTTGGAAATAATCGGAAACATATACCAAAATCCAGGATTAATAACTAAACAAAAATAAACATGTTATTTAAATTATTTAAAAAGAAAGAAGTTAAGAAAAAAACATTCTATGATTATCATGAAGAAATGGTACAGGACGTGTCCTTGCCGAAAGTCGGGGAGAATGACACGATTGAAACCGCCCACAAATTCGAAGGTAAGAATTACAAGGTGGAAACGATCATTACTAGCTTAGAGAAATAAAACCTATGAGAAAAATGGCAGGTTACAGAATAGTAAGTAGCTCTAGTGATTCCCAGCTTGAAGAGTGGATTATGAAATATGCTAGAGAAGGCTGGGAAATTCATGGTAATTTATGTGTCGGAAGGATGAGGTGCTATCAGGTTATGATAAAATGGGGAGAAGATGGGGCATTGTACGGTGACACAGTAGAAGATATTAGTAAAAAATAACTCGCATGAAATCAAAAGAAGAAATCGAAAAGATACGACAAGTAAAAATTCTCGATCTTTTGAAAATGCAAGACCGAGGTCGAAAAGAGATGATTAATTGCCCGTTTCATGGAGACAAAACCCCATCACTTCTAGTCGATACAAACAACTCATACCACTGCTTCGGTTGCAGTAAACATGGGTTCAATGCGATAGACTTTGTGATGGATCTTGGATGTAGTTTTCAGGAAGCATTAAAAGAATTAGAACCTTATGCCTAAAAAGAAAAAAGTAAAAAAAATAAAAAAAATAAAAGATAGCGATAGGATAACTCATTTAACAATTGTTATTGATGTATTTGAAACTTATATGGAGATAGTAATATGTTCAAAGGAAAAGTTTGAAAGCTACGCAAAAGAGAAGTTAAAGCATTTGGGAGATGCGGTTGAGAAAAACCCGCTCGATTCGTGTGAGGCAAAGATTTACCTTCATACAGGGTATTCTTCATCAACAATATGGTTGCCCCGTAAAGCTCCTTTATGGTTGGCAAGTCATGAAATACTGCACGGAGTATTCCACTTGTGTGAGGCAACAGGTATCGAATATTCATCTGAATCGGAGGAGATATTTACATACCTTATGGGATATATAACTAAGGAGTATATCCGCTTAGGAAAGTAGATAGTTATCCACATTTTGTACTTGCGTTACCATAATAAACGTGATACAATATGCAGGTATAGAGTTAATAAAATTAAGTAATAATAACAATGAATCAAATTGAACGAATGGCATCAAAGGCGGGAACTGCTGCAGCTCCAAAGTTTCAGGTACCACTTATTAAATTGCACGCAACAAAAGGAAAGTTCTTATTTAAAGATTTTGCTAAAGGAACTGAAGAAGAGATAAAATCTCCATTCAATATCGTAATCCTAAAACAGAAGAAGGTTCTTTCTATGTTTAGTAAGAAGAAGTCAATGTGGACAAGTGAGTATGATGGTAATAATGATGTGGTTAGCTTGTTCCAAAAAGTCGATGGTACAATCACTCATGTGGAATCTGGTAAGGCTCCTGATTTGCGAGAAAAATATCCTTTGTTGAAATCTATAGAGGTTGCATACGCGTTATTTGATGGAGATATTGTACGAGTTGAACTCAAAGGTACTTCTCTTAAAGGTTACTATGCTATTCTAAAAGAGTTTCGAAGTGAAGGTAAGCATACATTTGCATACGATCTAGCTCTATCGTTGTCAGATGAAGTTGAGGGAGATATGAGTTCTTACTACATGGTTGAATATAAAATTGGATCAGAAGTAAAAGACCTCGATGTAGTAGAAGAGAAGATGGACTATGTTGTTGAGCAGCTTAAAAATGTAGACACTTATTACAAGACAAAATCGAGCGATGAAGTAGTTGCTGATTCTGTAGACGAAAAAGCAAATGATGAGGAAGATTTTGGAGACTTTAAAGGTTTAATTAATTAATAAACAATAATATGGCAAAAACAAAAGCAAAGAAGACAAAAGCAAAGTTTAAGATTGGGGATTTCGTTCAGGATATCTATGATTTGAGTCAAGAAAAAGAGGTAGTTAAGGTTGAAGAAGATTCTTATAGTAAAGAAACTGTTTACCTTATGAGGGATGGTGGAACAATTAGAGAGTCAAGGCTTATTGCTTACAATGAAGCAATTGCAGTTCTTTCAAGACAGATAAATTCAACAGGACGACTAACTAATTCATTATATAATAGCGTTAACAAACTTAAAGAGAGAGGTTTCTGGAAAGCTGTGTGGCGATTCTTTTATTTTAACTAACATGGAGAACTACAAATTACATACCGAACTGGTAGATAATATCCGACGTTCTCGAATGACTGACCTCGAACTGGCCCGTAATTTGTATCTACTTAAAGAGGATGATAATTGGATGGAAGCTTTCGGGGACAGCGAACAATCAGGAATTACCACATGGTCAGAATATCTTTCACAGCCCGAAGTTAACATATCCCGCTATAGGGCCGATAAACTCATCCGAATCTACAAACATTTCAGTGATCTTGACCTCATAGAGTCTGTGATAGATTGCCCCGTCAACGCTCTCGACCATATCGCCCGCAACAATATAACTGACTCGGGCAAAATTGTAGAGCTTGTAGCAGATGCAGAAAACCTATCGCCCAAAGACTTCAAGGAAAAGTTTCACGACGAGACTACTGACGGAAACAGAACATACACCTACTTAGTTATGAAAAGATGTGTTGAGACGGGCACAATGACTAAAGTACACGGAATTGAAAGTCATACTATTGAGAAAATCATTAGCAAACTAGATATAGAAACATAAAACAATAATGAAAAGTAAAACAAGCAAAACTAACTACAAATTGACGGCAACAATTCCTGTTGGTCAGTATGCAAACATTCAGCCGTCTATTGAGATAGATGATACGTCTATTGAGGATGCTCACATAATAGCGATGGACCATGTGAGTCAGTTATTTAACTCCTACTCAGATATTAAGCTAAGCAAGCGAGAAGTGGCTGAGGTGGTTAACTCTCTTGTTGAAACTAAAAAGCTAACCTCATTCAATGAGCCGGTATCAGTTGACTTCGATGTTGCCCGTCACATCTATACTTATGAAGGTAAACAGCTTGTTTCTGCTTCTGGGTATACGAAGAAGTTTGGCTCAGAGTTTGCTTCAGATGCAATTGCGGGCAAATGTGAGAAGTCTTGGGGAGTTCCTAAGCATCATATCCTCGATATGTGGGATGGAAACCGTAATGTAACTGCTAACTTCGGTACAGCAGTGCATGAAACCCTCGAGCATTACTTTAACTTCAAAGAGATTGGGGATGAAATTGTAAAGAACTCGAGCAAAGAAGAAAATCCAGCACTTCCTAAACATCCATTCCTTCGTTCTTTGATTGAGGACTTCGAGAAAATGTATGATCCAAAGGAAGGACGGCTCGTTAATGAGGTATTCTTGACCGATATTGAGACATTGCGTTGTGGACATGCTGACAGATTGATGATTCTTGATGAAAAGAAAAAGATTTGCCGAATACAGGACTACAAAATCAATGTGGAGGCAGATGAAATCTCATCAAAGAACAAGCTGAAGAAACCTTATGATGAATTGCCCGCAAATAAAGTATCTAAATACCAGATCCAAATGAGCTTCTATGCTGACTTACTGGCAAAGTCGGGATGGACAGTGGAAGGACTTGACGTGTTTATTTATGAGGACAAGTGGGTGCATCATAAGTTGGAAGTATTAGAAATTGTTAAATAGTTAATAAGTAAAAAAATGCAAAACATATTAAAATCAGCATCAAAACTAGCATTTCTGGCTTTGATTGCTACAGCAGCAATAACATTCTCATGGTCTGTATTCACAGGGAAGGCAGAGATGAAAAATGAGGACTTCATGGTTCTCGCGGTAGGTGCAGCATCATTCTACTTTGCTAACAAAGGAAACCCTGAAGAGGATTACCTAGGTAAGTAAAGAAAAAAACCAGTACTGTGGATAACTCCCTTTACTGGTTTTTTGTTATATGATATACTTGTCTGTAGGACGAGTGAATACCACCACGATAGAATTACTATATAAAACTTGTTTATACAATACATAAGTTATATTACAATGATGTTAATTCCTTTCGTTTTTGCCACCACAACGGTAGAATACACGAAAGAGGTACCAATGGTACCAGAACCCGCAGAAAGTGCCTTAGAAGTCAATTTTAGCCCAGATTTGACCGTCCTGGACCCTGTAGTACAGGCGATAATCAAATGTGAATCAACAAATAACCCTAACGCTATTGGGAAAAACATCTCAAAGGAAACAGGAGAGGTTTGGTCACGAGATTATGGGCTGATGCAAGTGAATGATTATTACCATGAGGAGGAGATGAATCGGATGGGACTTGATATACGAGATCCTAAAGATAGCCTCGAGTATGGTTTGTATCTTTACCGGCGAGATGGGACGAAGCATTGGAAATCCAGTGCCTACTGTTGGAGTAAAATACTGGCAGTTAAATAGATGAAAGAAACACAGACTTATCCACAGTTTGTGTTTTTTGTTGCTTGCAATCTGTAAATGATATGCTATAATGTAATACAGATGAAGTTGTACTTTGAAAATTGGATATATAAGTGGCGGAATAGGTAGACGCTAAACATGCAAGCTAGGCACAACCAAACGGAGTGCTATGCAAGGTGACTATACGAGTAGCAAGGACAGCAGCAGGGGTCGTCCTTCGGGAACGTCTGTGTAGACCGTTCAAATCGGGTAAACCTCGTCAAATCCTTGCCTTATATATCCAGTATCCAGAGTACAACAAAGAAAAATTTATAAATAATAAAACATCATGTCAAAGAAAACAAACTTAACAATACATGATTTTGAAGTTAAAAAGGACGATGGATTCCTTTATGTTCCCTGGCAGAATATAGAGGAAGTTATGTCAGAAGAGATGCTCACTAAGTTCCATGAGTGTATGTATGGGCAGACTTGTATTGCTAATGGAGCATTTTTGGGCGATGTAGAAAGGTTTTTGCGGGGATTACCAGTAATTGATTAATTATTAAAATATTATGTTTGAAATAGGGGATAAGGTCCAGTGGCATAAAGATAGTAATGTAATTGGAAGAATTGTGAGTGCGGTTGAGGGAGATACTGTTGGTGTTCAATAGGAAGGCTGTTCGTATACATGTTATGTGTACCCCCGAAATTTAAAGCATTACGATACAGGTCGCCAAGTGTTTAAATCAACTATTAATAAAACTAACAATAAAGATATGATTCAAAAATTTAAAGATTTATTTACATCAGAACTAGAGAAGTCACTCACAAAGGCTGGCTTTCTCAAGGATAAAGTTGCAACAGACGATGGTGTCCTTGCATACGTTACATGGCTTATTATGAAGGATGATCACTTCTTGAACGAAGTTGTAAACAAAATCATTGATGAAGAAAACAAAAACAAATAAAAAAGTAAAGACAGCTAAAAAAGTCCTGTTGTTTGACATTGAAACAGCACCGAATATTGGTTACACGTGGGGTAAGTATGAGCAGAATGTCATTAAGTTTGTCGAACAGCACTATATGCTCTGTTTTGCCTACAAATGGCTCGGCGAAAAGACTACTCATGCGGTTGGATTGCCTGACTTTAAGCTCTATTCAAAGAACAAGAAGGACGACACGGAAGTTGCCCGCAAATTATGGGAGCTATTTGATGAGGCAGATGTGATAATTGGGCACAATGGAGATGCGTTTGATGTTAAAAAGTCAAATACATTCTTCTTGAAAGCTGGATTTACTCCACCTTCACCTTATAAGACAGTTGATACATTGAAACAGGCTCGTAAATACTTCAAATGTAACTCAAACAGACTCAATGATATTGGTGAGTACCTTAATTTGGGTCAGAAAGTGGAGACCGGTGGGTTTCAGTTGTGGGAAGATTGTCTTGCGGGCGATTCAAAAGCGTGGAAACTAATGATTAAGTACAACAAGCAGGACGTTGTGTTGCTTGAGCAGGTATATCTAAAGTTGCTTCCTTGGATGGCTACTCATCCGGATATTGGAGAAAGAGAAACCTGTAAGAACTGTAATTCAGATAAGTTACAGAAACGAGGATGGTTGGTCAACCGAAAGTCAAAGAAGCAGCGGTATCATTGTCAAGATTGTGGTGCGTGGTCTTCGGGAAATGCTATCAGATTTAAAAACGGTGAAGTTAAATAATAAATAATTAAACAACTATGGCTGAAAAAGATCAATCAAAAAAAGTAGGAAAGGTTGAGGTCAAAAGCATGTTTCTAATTATCGACGATGAAGGTAATCCTTATGGAGATCCAGAGAAAGACCTCGAAAAAGCTAAAAAAATCGTTGAAGATGCTGGTGTTGAAGGTGGTTGGGCGATATATGAGATTGTTCGAAAGTGGGAAGTAGGTACGGTGGTTGCATTAAAAGAAGTTAAAATATCTTAATATGACTTTTAAAAGATACCCTAAAATTCATCGCCTCGGCAAAGAGGAAACTGACGGTATTCTAATAGGTACCTGTGATGTGCAGGAAAAGATTGATGGTGCTAATACGTCAATCTGGCTCGACAAACGCGGAGAAATCACTTGTGGATCTCGTAATAGGGAACTCACCGAGGGATTCAATGGGTTTGTTGACTATGTAAAAGAGAATGAAGCAATCAATAAGTTGCTCAAAGAGTTTCCCGAGTTTCGCTTGTACGGGGAGTGGTTAGTCCGACATTCTATAGGTTACAACGAAACATCCTACAAACAGTTCTATATGTTTGACATTACCAAAATGAAGGATGGAGAGGAAGTTGAGGAGTTTGCTACACAAGAGGCTGTACGGTTGATTGGACTTGAGTACGGTATTAAGACACCTCATTACTTTGGAACCTTTGAGAACCCTACAGCAGAACAGCTCAATGAGTTTGCTGGCAAATCTGTACTGGGAGAAAAAGGAGAGGGGGTTGTGATCAAGAATATGGACTTTCGAGACAAGTTCGGTAATCATAACTATGCAAAGATTGTTACGCAAGAGTTTAAGGAAGATAACGGGATAACTTTTGGCGGTAATAATAAACATTCAGATACCTACTGGGAGATGTATGTTGTGAATAAGTATATGACACTAGCTCGTATTGAAAAGATTATGCACAAGTTACAGCCTGAGATTGAAGAGCAACTCGATCTAAAGCATATTCCTCGAATTACCAATACAGCTTATCATGACTTGATTACTGAAGAGGCTGGGGAAATTGCGGGCAAAGTCGAGAGTTTAAACTTTAAAGCGTTGAAAAACCTGTGTGTTAGAAAAGCAACTCAAATATACAAAGACTTATTAACTGGCGACATTAGTGTTGCTGATAAAATGAATTAATCTATGAAAAAATATTACAGAGTTAAAAAAGATACATTTATATGGGAGAAGGGTGCAATACTTCACCAAGAAGGAAGTGGTTATGTTGCGGTTGAGGATGTTTGGAATACAGTTAATATAGAAAATGAGTATATATCAAGTAGCATTATTGAAAGTCAACCAGACTGGTTTGAGCGAGTATATGAAAGTAAAACAGAGAAAGCTTTGTTTGTTACTGCTGATGGTCTAAAAAAAGCTTACACATCAATGATACAATAATATGGATAAAGATAACAGTGCTGGTGAGATTCTTTTGTTTGTAATTGGTTTAATAGTAGGTGTTATGGTATGTGCGATTGTGCTATCACTAAACCAAATGGACTACAATTCTAAAATTAAAGAACAACATTTTAACTGTTTTGAACAAACAAAAAGTGTTGAGCAATGTAAAGTTATATTTAACAAACAGTAATATGCAAAAACTCATAATGACTCGTGGACTACCTGGTTCCGGTAAGTCAACATGGGCAAAAGAGGAAGTAGCAAAGTCAAAAGGAACCATAAAGAGGATAAACAAAGATGACTTGCGGGCAATGATAGACGGTAAATGGACGCGTGATAAGGAGAAGGCTATAATTGAGGCTCGTAATGGTATGATTGCAGTATTCCTAAGAAGTGGATTATCAGTTATTGTCGACGATACAAACTTCCACAAAGAACACCAGTCAACACTCGAGATGATTGCTGACTTCAATAATGTAGAGTTTGAAATCAAAGACTTCTCAGACGTTCCTCCTCATATCTGTATTGATCGAGATGAAAAAAGACCTAACTCAGTAGGACGAAAGGTTATCTATGATATGTACAAGCAATATCTGTGCAGTAAGCAGGTTATCGACGAGGATAAACCTTACTGTGTAATCATTGACATCGACGGAACACTGGCTCACATGAGTGGACGAAGCCCTTATGATATTGAAAAGGTATCAACTGATACGCTAGATCAAGACATAAAGGACCTGTACGAGATGATTCCAGAACATATCGATGTGGTAATCATGTCGGGGCGTTCAAGTGAGGCTCGTGAGGCTACCGAGGAATGGCTCGAAAAGCACGGTATAAATTATGATATGTTGTTGATGCGGGCAAAGGATGATGTTCGAAAAGATTATATTGTAAAGAAAGAACTATACGAGAAAGGAGTCAAGAAGTTCTACAACGTACTATTTGCAATAGATGACCGACAGCAAGTAGTAGATATGTGGCGTGCTCAAGGTATCAAATGTTTGCAGGTTGATTATGGGCTATTCTAAAACCACTATGAACAAGAAAAATAAAAAACTACTGGCAGACTTTCTTGAGTACCTAGTTGCGAATCCAGACCAAAGATTCTGGCAAGCGTTGAGGAACTGGTCCGGTGCTGAGAAGATTAATTTTGAGACAAAAGGGTATCAAATAGATACATTTTATTGGAATGAAAAAGATAAATAATAAAACTATGACAAAAAAAATGCCACAAGTGCAGTTTATAAAAGAACTCAAAGAAAGTTATGACCAAAATGTTGCAATATCTGAAGCAAAAAATAGTGACTACGCAAATAGCGATGATGCTTTTGCTAACTTTAGAGCATGTGAGATGCTTGGAATTGATTCTGACATTGCTATTCTTGTTAGAATGACCGACAAGATGATGCGAATCTCTAACTTGCTAAGTCGTCCAGCACAAGTAAAAGACGAGTCAATTTATGACACGCTTTCTGATCTGGCAAACTATGCCACAATATTGAAGGTTAAACACCGATACGAGAATAGTGACCAGTCAAAGAGCTAGTCAATCAACTTCTTGTAGTGTTCAATCTGAGTCAAGTACCAAGCCTTATCAAGCTTGGTTATTTGATTCTTTTTTTTATTTAGTTCCTCAATATACTCGAGGCCATACTTCTCAATCATGCGAAGCGAATACTCAACCATATTTCCATGCTTAAACACATTACATCCGGCACATTGGCAGTTACAGTTAGTTTCATCCCACCGTATAGATAGATATTGTCGCGAAACAAAGTGCCCGTTCTGCATGTACTTCCAAGGCTTCCTCGTTCCACAAGTAAAACAAACGCCTTTATCTCGTTTACGTATAAAAATAGAAAAGACCCTATCTAGCTCTTTCTTGAGTGAGCTTATAGAGTTTTTATCCTTCTTCTTTTTCATTATAGATTATTGTCTAGAATGTCCCGTGCTACCACAGAGATTGTCTGCTCATTTTCCTGAGCCTTTGCAGTTATCTTATCTTTGAGTGCTTGTGAAACTCGCAGAATGATAAATGCGTTCTTTTTAGTCTTTTGCATTACATTATTATACCATATTAGGTAATACTATGCAAGCTATAGACTCTTCTTTGTTCGAATATCCCTCAAATAACTCGCCACATTGTCGGCAAGTTTAGCTACTTGTTCCGTAAGATAGAGTAGTGTATTGTTCACAGCAAGCATATCTTTAGCAAAAATAGGAACCATATAGAGCATTGGATCGAGTGAGTTTCCATCTTCATCTCGCAATTCAAAGTGTAGGTGGTCTCCTGAGCTGTAACCTGTGTTGTCCGCCCATCCAATCAGCTGGCCAGTTTCTACCCAGTCTCCTTTTTGTGGCTGATAACCTAGAAGGTGCTCATAAATATGTAAATACTTCTTTCCATTTACCTCTGATTCGATTCGTACATCGAGTCCTGAACGTTCTTGTGTGTCAATATGGACTACACGCCCCCGCTGTGCACAATAGACTTCCTTTCCATGAAAAGCCCGGAGATCTATACCAGTGTGCCCATTTTCGTTGTATACAGAACGATAACCATCTGGAGGGTTATTACCATCACAGTTGATTACTTTCTGTGCACCATCAAGTGAGATACATGCGTTATTTTGCCCAAACTTCTGATTCAGAATGAATGGGCTTACTGGTTGATATAAAAATTTGTCGTTCATTATTTTGAAAGTGCTGTTTTAATGTACTCTAGAGATACTTTTATCTCTGCAATATCTGTCTTTAATCCTGTTAGTGTCCCAACGTTAGCTTCTACACGCGAGTCTAGTTTTGCCACACTCAATTCAAGTGTGGCAATTCTGTTCTGAAACTGTGTCCAGGTAATAATCATACTCACAATAAATACCAATATCATCCAGTTTTCTCGTAATGTTTTCATAGCGTTTTCGGTCATGGGAAAGTTGCTTTTCTCTTTATAGTTATCCACTTGCAATTTGCGATACTGTATGTTATAATAGATGTATTACAAACAAATAGATACTTAGACTAGTTATTAATATGAGTATATTATACCATATTTAAGTAATAAAATCAATTTAGAAAATGATAAAAGAAGTACATAATTTCAAAGATATAAGAGAACAAATTCTACGTGGTGTAAGTACACTTGCTGATCCAATCGTTGGTACTATGGGGCCTAAAGGTCGCAATGTACTGTTTGAAAATGCAAATGGTTCAGTGGTATCATCAAACGATGGAGTAACAATTGCAAAGAATATTACAGTTGAAGACCCTATTGAAAATGCAATCATTGAAGTTGTTAAGGGGGCATCACTCCGTACTAACAATGATGCTGGTGATGGTACATCTACAACGGTTCTATTGTCTTCAGTTCTAATCAAAGAAGGCTTCAAGCTTATTGATTCAGGATGGAATCCTATGGACCTAAAGAAGCAGCTCGAGCTATTTAAGGACCGAATAATTGCCGAGATAAAGAAGGGTGCTATTAAGGTCAAGAATGACAAAGAACTATACAACATAGCTTTAATTTCGTCAAATAACGACCATAAGATTGCAAAGGAGGTTCTTCAGGTTGTTAAAACAGCCGGCCTCGAAGGAATGGTCTTTCTTGAGCCAAACAAGAAGAATGAAACAGAGATTATTGAGGAGATTGGATTTAATATCGAAAGCGGTATGCTTGGTCCAGAACTTCGAACATCTAATCAGATGAACGCAACCTATCTAAATGCTCCAATGTTCATTACTGATAAGAGGATTTACTACTCAGAAGAAGCTGAAACAATCCTAAACACAGTATTGCAAGCAGGTTACGATCAAGTGGTTGTAGTTGCTCGAGACTTTATTGGACAATCAATAAATACATTCATTGCTAACCACACTGAAGGAGTATGTAAAGTGTTGTTGGTTAAGGATCCAAAGTGTACTGAGAAAGATAATGAATCAATGCAGGACCTTGCAACATATGTGGATGGTAATGTTATAAGTGAAAAGACAGGAAGTATCGTTGATAATATTACAATTGATGACTTCGTTCTTGTTGAAAAAGTTTATTCTGACCCAACAAAAACACTTGTAGTTTCATCAAAGAAAACAAAACGACTCAAAGACCGAGTAAAGATGATTAAAGGAGAGCTTGAAAAGAACAAGGATGATAAGGTTCTAAAGTCTCGACTCGCTTCTCTAACTCGTGGTATGGTAACAATTAAGATTGGAGGTGCTACAAACATCGAAATCAATGAGAATATCTATCGCTTTGAGGATGCTATATCAGCTACAAGGGCAGCTATGAAGGATGGTTATCTTGTAGGTGGTGGTATATCAATTAAAAATGCCTTTCATAAATTGGAGGCGACTGAGATTGATGCAGAACTTCTACCATTATTCCGAAAGTATAGTGAGGCTAATATTCGCCAAATCGCAGAGAACTGTGGTGAACATGCTGAAACTATCATGCGGGATATAAACAAGAAGGGTGGTAGCTTCGGTTATAACGCGATGACAGGTGCAGTGGAGGATTTGAGTAAGGCTGGAGTAACTGATCCATATCTTGTAACAGAGATGTCGATCACAAACTCTGTATCAGTAGCCTCTCAGATACTAAGTAGTAATCATCTAATTATTAATAAAATAGAAAAACAAGAAAATGGCAAAAGCAAAACGAGCAATTAAACGAAAAGCAGTTAAAGCAGATTCAAAGAAAGAAGCAAAGGCACAGGCAGATTTAGCTGAAATTCAGAAAGATATCCAGATGCGAGCAGATGGGTTCAAGGCTGAGCTTCAGTTACTAATAAAGAAATGGGACATAACCGTTGTTCCAAAACTAGAATTAAATAATATCAAGAACTATGGCACAGACACAAAAGAAACTAAACCAAAAGCCTAGTATTGATTTACTAAAAGGTTCAATGTTGCATGATAGTGTTCTAGTGAAACCTATTGTGCTCGAAAAGTCAGGTAAGGTCGTTAAACCTCAGGGCTATGATGACAAACCTGAATATGGAGAGGTTGTGGGTATTGGAGAAGGAAAGATGTTGGAGACTGGGGTTAGGCTTCCAGTCAGTGCTAAGGAAGGGGATATAATCCTATTTCAAAAGTATTCAGCATCAAAGATTCGCCACGATGGTGTAGACTACCTAATCGTGCGAGACGAAGATATCTATTGGGTAAATAAGTAGTAAGCAAAACAAAAACCACTCAGGCATAATGAGTGGTTTTTGTTTTGCTTAGTTGCTATTTATTCTGTTTAGGAATGAATGTTCGTGTGAACTGATAGGTTACTCCTGCATTAGTTAGTAGCTCTTCAAGATCTCCTCGCAGTTCCTTTTCTCTTTTTTGTTGTTCTTGCTCGAGGTCAAATGAGAAGGCTTTAACTCCGATGAGTTGCTGTGCAATCTTTCCTTGTGTGGACACATCTACAGTTTCCATCTGCTTCAAAGCAGTAAGGACTCGCGTAGTAGGTGGCAGATTCAAGAATAAGTGCATCATCTTTGGTCGTAGAGCTACGTTCATCGTATATGTAGAACCATCTGAACGATTTCCTTGAATTTCTGTATATCCTATCATATCCTTTACAAACTTAGGTGCTCGAGCGAAGGCTGTAGCATTAGTTACTTCAGATATAGGCTTACCTTGAAAGAAGTTATAACCTGTTGCTTCCTCCATAGGTACTCGCATAAGAGGAGAGAGTGATCCGAGCAAGGCGTTAGGCTGTAGTGAAGAGAATGGTGCCTCAATAGGTGTACCGAGTGATCCAAATATTTCTGCAATTCCACCGTTCTTTGATTTAAGAATAGAGATACCTGATTTAATCCATTCTGGCAGTGCTGCTTCCTCCTCTTTTGTTAGTTTCTGTCCTGAGATAGCATCCCCCAGGTTAGTTACTGCTGTAATTTGAGCGGCTGTTCGTCCTGGTGAAGAGAACAGAGTAACCATCTGTGCCTCAAGGTTCTTTCTTGTGAAGGAATAGAATGGCAGAAGTCTCTTCATAAATGTTCGCTCAAAGTTAGTTAGGTTGTTGTAGTCAAATAGGAATTGCTTTGTTCTTTGAGCTGCTAGAGTCACATCACCTGTCTTTCGTAGGTTTGTCATGAAGTTAAGTGCACGTGATTGTTCCTCAACAGCCTTACCAACTCGTCGCCCAACAACGAATGGTTTAAAGTCTTGTCCTACAGGAAGAACTTTCTTTGCTAGTCTTACACCTTCAGACTTGCTTGTAGGTATGAGACTTCGGTTGAATGGTAGTGATGAAACAATCTCATCTGTACCTTTAGTAATATCAATAGGTCCAACGATACCTTCATTGAAAGCAATGTTGTTATTTTTCATAGTCTGTCTTAATTCACCAAAGCTCCATTTCTTTCCAAAAGCATCAGTGAATATGTCTTTAGCAAGAAGATCTGTTAGTTCGTCCTGTGCTTTTAAGGCATCATCGCCTATTCCGGCGGCCGCCTTTGAAAGTTTCGACACATCCATATCCCATTTAAGCATTTGAGTAGCTTGGAAACTTGTCTTAGGATTAAGAGCCTCAAGCCCAATATCATTAAAGTTTAGGAATACATTAGATAGAGCATTTCGTCCGTGAAAGGCTGGGAAAATAGATGTAACTGATGCTTTCCAAAGGTTCTGTATACTGTCAAAAGCTTTCAGGAACTCGTTAGAAGCGGGATCAGATATAGCTGAACCAACAAATGTCTCGAGATGTTTCGCAATAGCAGGATGGAATCGAACAGCCTCAGTGTCTAGACCAAGTCGTTTAAAGAACTCTTCCTCTTTTCCAAAACTACCGAACTTCAATCCAACATACCCTTCAGGTGCATTAGCAGCTTTTATTCCAAAGTTCTCAGATACAGTTTTAAGCATATCTTTTGTAACTCCTGCTGACACGTTATCCATAGAACGCATAGTGTGGGCGACAAGTAGATTTTGCTCAAACCCTTCAAATCCATCATTTACCATTTCAGCCAGTAGATCATCAGCTTTCTTTTGGCTTTTACCAAGCAATGCTTTTTCTACTTCGTCAAGCTGTTCAAAGTCTCCCGAGAAGATAGAACCCTCGATCTTTCTTTGTTTAGCCGCATTAACAGCTTCTTTAGGTGGTGTAGGTCGGAACATCATAGCACCATTGTCCTTTTGTTTATTTAAAATGTGTGGTGCGTGATTATCCAACTTTGAAACGCGAATACCCTGGCTCCGTAAGAAGTCAAGTTCTTTATCATTATATCCCATTAGTTGTTTGAAGGCATTGGCTAGTCGGGGATCTGATGGCATCTTCCCCGCTTCAACTGCTGCGGTCAAAAACTTAGCTTCAGTTGTTGTTAGCTTGTTTCCTGAGATTATATTAGAGAGTTGTCCTACCCTATCATCCTTCATTGAGTCAGCAAGGTCTTTTGCCTTCTGAATTATATCATTATATTCTTCGGGAACTCTTACCCATTTGTCCCCATTCTTTACCATTTTAGGGTCAAACATAGCGTTGAGTGTTCCTCGTATTGGGGCAGTCATATTGTCGAGTGCCGTCATTCCAGGTACCATTCTTGTAGCTGTTCTTATTCTTTGTCCAGATAGGATAGTTTGGTTGAAGAACTTCATACCTCCTTTATCAAGAAGAGTTTCTGTTAACTGAGGTGCCTTCTCCAAAAGATTAGACATAGCAAGTTTTGCAAAGTCTGGGTCAAGAGGTGCGTCAATTGTACTTCGTAGGAGGGTTTTAAGCTCATCTCCTGCAAGGTCAAAAGCTTCATCACCCAATCCTGAAGCTGCACGTATAGCCTTTCCTTCTTTGTAATATTTAAGTCTTTCAGCCATATCAATACCTTTAGTAAGGCCTGTAACTTGCGCCTCAACTTTCTTCAGATAATTAAGAGTTTGTACTCCTTCTTTTGAAAGAGCAACAGCAGCTTCATCAGCAAGTCCAATTGATTTAGCCGCGGCACCTCGCACAGTAATCTTACTTACTGCCTTAGCACCAAACATCGAACCACTAGCCCCAAATGTTACATATGTAAGTGGGTCCAATAGCATATCAACAGCTGTTCGAGCAACAAATCCACCTACCTTTTGCATAGTAGATGAGTCTGGGTTTAGCTCACCAAAGATAACATCTGATGTAGATATATTTTCTTTAATAGCCTCTCCAACTGTATAGTCTTTTGATATAGCACCTGCAACAATCTGATTAGGAATTGAGATAACATCAACAAACCCCTTAAAGGAGTTCTTGAGTCCATTACCTATTGTAGATAATATACCGGTAGTAGGATTTGCTATCTCTTCTGCTGCCTCAGCAATATTACCACCTTTAGATCGGGCGATGTTTAGTAGCCCTTCTGATGTGTTTAAGTCAAAGCTATTAGAAGGTCCTCTAACTGAAGAACCACCTGTGCTCGAACCAAACAAACCACCTGATGTGTTTTGTTGATTAGAAAAAAGTCCCATATTTTATTGATTATCGCTGTAAACTCCTCCTAGGAAGTTTGGACTATTTACATTATCTGGTCCAAAGATAAAGTCAAGTACACTTTTTTGTGCTCCGATTACTGTATTTCCAAGTCCTATAGTTGTGCTAGCGAGTGTTGTTGGTTTCTTAGCTGGACCTCCTTTACCGTAAGCCTTATCAACTAAACTTAGGGCTACATCCTTGTTTAGAATTGAGTCATCTGACTCAATTATAGCCTTCGCATCTTCATATGAAACATCTCGAGTCTTCTGTGCCATAATTCCAGCTGTTAGCTCTGTAGTAGAATATTCTTGTGGTTTGTTTGCCTCAATAACAACCTTAGCGTATGTCGAAGGGTCCTTAATAGTATTATAAACGTTAGGATCTTTTCGTGCAGCTGCCGCCAATGTTGCAATAACAAGTGGGTCATTAGAAGCTTTACCGTCCTGGATAACCTTAGATGTCTCAGCTTTGATTCTTGCTGTCTCAGCTTTCATTTGATTAAGTTCTGCCCTCTGTTTCTCTGATGCAAATGGTAGAGCACGTGCGGTTACTGTATCGAGAGTATCTCCTGGTTTTAGCTCAATACCATACTGTAGGGCGATTCCTGCCATAGATTCTTGTTCTTGGAATGATAGTTGTCGTTTCTGTAGATTTTGACCTTCTTGTGCCATAGCAAAGTTACCTAGGCTCAATAGGTTTGTAAATGCAGCTTGTTTAGCCTGTTGTTGGAATTGAAGCTTCTGTAAAATAAGATTACTTACTTGCTGTGCTCCTGCTGCGTCTGCTGTCAGAAGTAGCTCTTGTCGTCTTGACTCGAGATCCTTAACTTCTTTATTAGTACTTTCGGTTAGCTGTTTCATTGCGGCCGTATTGGTTGCAAATCCTCGTGTAGCCTCCTGGAAAGAAGTTAGTTGTTGCTCACCAGCTTGTTTAGCTTCTCCAACTTGCCTATCAAAAGAAAGGTTTGTTGCACCTTTAGAAGCTTCTGTTGCTGTAGAAGTCTTACCAATCGCACTGTTTATAGCATCCTCAATAGCTGTGTTTGAAGACGAAAGAGAACCTGACTGGTTTAACAGTTGGTTTTGAATCTCACTTATGATTGCAGTATTTTGGTCAGTTGCAGGTGTAGAAGTATCAGTTACTACATTACCTGCAGAAGCTGCATTTGCATTTTGCTGTGTTTCTAATTGAGTTGCCATTTTTATATATTATATCATAATTTGGTAATACAGTCAATGACCATACTATCTTCTTCCTCGTTTTGCTCGAAAGTTAATTCCTACTGGTTTAAACATTTTTGTTTGTTTAGGAGTAGATGAAGGAATCCTATCTCGTATTGTTTGTAAACTTCGGTAAGCTTCTTGATCCTCAACAGTTGCTTCTTGTGGTAGTCTCAAGTTCTTGAAGGCGAGTGCAGCTGCTTTGTGGCCGACTGCAAATCGGTAGTTATCATATTGCCCCGAGTAGAATGGAATATCTGTAGTTGCTGTGAAGGCTGTCTTTTCAGTTGTCCCGTCTGTAGCTGTTCCAACATACCATGAAGTATATAGAAAGACTACTGTTTCAGGAATAACAATTTTAATATTGTCGATTCGGTAATCTGTATCATCTCCTTGTGAAGCTCCAAAGTTAATATCGAACCGCATATAGTCGATTGCAGTCTCATCAGGTGTTCCTGTAGCAGTTGCAGCTGACCAAGCAATCTGGATTCGATTCCATCCTGCAATAATAGCGTTACCATTTATGTCTGTAGTTGCTGTTGCTGACCAGTAATTAGACGTGTCAGAACCCCAAAATAGCGTCACAGAGGACGTATAGGTAGCATCTGGTATGTATACGTCAAAGATAAATGATGCAAGGTCCTCATACTGGCTCAAATCTTTAGATGTCATTGTTGAGTTAAGGATTGAAGCCTTATTGTTTCCTGATTGAGAAACATCAATATCGAAGTTAAATGACCCATTACCTGCTGTATATTCTACAGTATCAATAGTAAGGTTAGTTGCATCAGAAGTTGCCGCGTCAACAACCCATGTTCCACCATCAGCAGTAAAAGAATCGCACGATGAGATGTAACCCGCCTTGTGTTTAGGATCAAAGTTAACAATAAGATACCAGTCTTTATCGTATCTGTCAATAGCATATGATGGCTCTGTATATCCCTGGTCAATCTCAATAAGTAGCTCCCGAGGGTCTTTGTATGTAAAAGCTTCAGTTCGTTTCCCTCGTGCACGTCTAACATCAGACCCTTCCATAAGGTCTGCTATCTCAGCAGTTACTTTGTATTCATTTACAGTATCAAAATACTCTAACGAATAAGTTGAGTTCTGGTGGTCGTTACCAAGTTCTTGTTGTAACCACACTGTTGCTTCTGTAATATATTGGAGGCGTTCTGCAGCCGAGATTCGGTCTGTAGATGAGTCCCCAATATTACTATTGAAGTTTGTTATATTGTCGGCGACAGTTATTGACATAGTTAGTTATTTAAGTTATATTATACCACATTCTTGACATTATATCAATTATGCTGGATTAGATTTAGCAGTGCTTGTTGGCTCATATTCAAGAACACCGAGGTATGGTGAGTAATCAAATCCTCCTACAAGCTGGTTAATATTAAACTCAGTCTCGAGCTGTATAGACGTTACGAATGGCTTGTTAATTGCGATGTCAATATATCCTTTTGCAATATCAGTTCTTGTAAGTGTTTTTGAGAAGGAAGCTGTGGTTGATTGGTTGAAGTAGAACTTGATTGTGGCTGTAGCAGTTGATCCTGTTGAATCTGGCGGTAAGCAATAAATCCTCAAGTTCTTAACTGTACTCATTACTGGCAAAGGAAATAGTGGGCTATATACATTTCCAATATCTGAGTCTTGCGTGAATCCAATACCGGTAGCACTCGATAGAGCGTTAGGAATCCATTTCTTAACATAAACTGTAGAAGAAATATTATATGATATATAGAATCCCTCATATCTAATAGAGCTTGAGCCAAGAGAGTTTCCTCCTGCAAAGATAATAGCTCCTGACGTATTATTTGCATCACTAACAATAGTACCATATTTAAAGATACCTTCTTTGTCTAAATGAGAAGTCTTTCCATGAGCATACATATACCCATCTGTTCCGAACCATGTAACGTATTTATTTCCAACTGATACAGCATCTCTAAAGCGAGGTGCAGCTGAATCACCAGCTTCTTGTATTGTCTTGAATGTGTTTCCTGTAAATGATCTTATTTGAAACAAACCATCAGAAGTAGTTACCATAATCCTAACGTCCCCTTCAGGTGAAACATATATCTTATGTATAGCTTGAACACCCTCAACTGGGAAGAAGTCAGTAAATGCTACTGTTGTAGATTGTCGGTCCCATACATAGATACCCGCTTGAATAGACCGAGTCTTGCCACTTTTAATAGCTGAATTGGGAGTAGAAACATCTTGAACAACAATATATAGTTTACCTCGAAAGTCTACCGCATCATAAAGGTTAAGATATGGAGGGAACACAAGTACGTTAGCTGATGCTGTACCGTTCGCTCCTCCGTTAGTTGTACCGTCAATCTTATGTAGTGAGTTCCCATCAAGAACATACATAAATCCGTTATCTGATACAATCATCTTATGGATTGCACCGGCAGATAGATTAAATTGGTCTCCTCCTACGGTTGTAGAAAGCCATTGGTCAGTGTTTGAAGCGTATGGTAGTGTAGCAATTCCAATATCACTAGCAGAAGAAGACTTGTTGTAGCTAATGAATATTTTCTTAACCCCATTAACTTGATATATTTCAAGGTCAGTTACATCCTCGTCAGTTATTGTATTTTGTAAAGCTAGAGTTTCATCATCTCCCGTATCTCCTTTCCATATCTGAGTACCTCCTGCAAGATAAAAATCATCGTTATCCTCATCAAGTTGAACACATTCTATTCTTTGGTTGTATGATGAAGTTGCTGCGGTTACTGCTCCTAGCCCTGTATTTGCGGGCGACATATATCCGTATCGAGTGAAGGGATTGTATACGCCATCAGCCATCTGACCATCACCAGCTAAAAACCTTCTATGTGGTGTAGAAGTTTGTTCATCTTTATCGGGAAAGAAGTTTTGTACTAAACCGTTCTTTCCACTTAGGTCCATT